>Ga0160448_100054_pt1 | contig 84648 bp, 88 predicted proteins | sample HID1973M_E1MG_FD_108269 | JGI IMG/M metagenome (GOLD analysis project Ga0160448, IMG submission 108269) | Enriched mosquito-associated microbial communities from UW Madison campus, WI, USA - HID1973M_E1 MG | ecosystem: Host-associated > Arthropoda: Insects > Digestive system > Unclassified ...
CCTTCATTAGCGATTCGGTCGATGTTGGGGGTTTCACCCATCATGCCGTGGGTGTATGCGCCGACGTTCCAGTAGCCAATGTCATCGCCCCAGATGACTAGGATGTTGGGCCGTGAAGCGCCATCCGTATTTGGCTTGGATGCAGTTTTGCTGGTTTTGGAGGCGTTTGGCATGGCGAGAGCAACCGACTGAGGGAGGAAGTCGACCTTCTCACCTCTAATCCTTCTCAACATCCGAATTTGTTCTTACTTGGCTTAAGTAATTTTTCGGTAGGGAGGGCTTTTGCTCAGCTTTCGGACTCGTCGCCAGTCGGCTTTCTGCCGCCACATCGACGCCATCGGGGCCAAGGGCGTCGCTGATGTCCTGAGTGGCCACGGGGCAAAAAGTCGTTAAATGAAGAGCTTGGAGGTACGGTCCAAGCGAGGTTGTCGGCGATGTCAGACAAGTGGTGCAGCTTCATGGGCCTTCACATCGGTGCGCTCCCCTCATCCCGATTCCCAGCCACTACCAGTCCGGTCAGAGTGCTACGCGATCTGTATCCCGCCATCACCTAATTGACGGTACAGTCCGCCCATGAGACCCGAACTTTACGACGCCGAAGCCTGGGAACTTTTCCTCCGGAAGCTGCCTCGCATTCGCGAGCAGGCGCTAGAAGGTGAGGCGCTTCAGGAGGAACTCGAACTGGCCTGGTCGCCGCTGTTCGTCGGTATCGAAGTGGAAGAGGCAAGAGAGGTCTATTCTGAAGTGGTGATAGTTCTCACCCGCGAAGGCGTTGTGCCGCCTGATTGGGAAGCGTTGGACTGATGTGCGCGCGCATACGGTGAGGCCGCTAAACGGGAGCCGTGACCATCTTCGACCTGCCGTCTGCGCATCTATGCACGGTGAGAGAGCCCGCTTCCAACTCTTTAAGAAGGAAGCGGGCTCTATGGCCACGAGTAAAGTCTCGGAGAGAGCTTACCCAACTGCCGAGCCACACTGGGGATACTTGGACTCCGCCCAAGAAGTAGGCTTAGCATCAGGGTTAAGCGCTTTCCCAGAGAACGCCGTGCCCGACGAAACTATTACTCGATGATGATAAAAACTTCGTAAAATTATGCAGGGTTTGTGGCAACACTAGGCACATGCCCGAAGGCTGCCGAATCTTCACTTCCCCATGCCAAGAGCAACATTTCTGCATATGTGCTCTCACATACTCTACGGTGCTCAAGTGTTCGATTCATCGCCGGATCGGCCAAGGTGTCTTTCATAAATGCAAACGTATCCACCATTTCCCGCGACGCCGCTGGATTGATCTTGCTTGCACGAAGAAGACCGAGCACTAGAAACGCCAGAGCCTCAGTTCGCGCTTCCAAGCCACGCTCGACCTCGCTCTTCGCGGCAGGATTGAATTCGGGAGGCATATCAAGCTCGATTGCAAGGAAGTTCTGCAGCATCGTGCCACTGAGCTCTCAGCGCAAGCGAACCCGTCAACGCAATCGCACGAAAGCAGTCTGGGGTGGATCTTCCAACTGCCGCCACTCCCACTCTTCACTGGTGAAAATTGGGGGCAAATTGAGGCAAAGCGACAGTTGCTTCTCCGCCCTTTCATTCAACATCCATTCCGGGCAATAAAGGCGAGAAACCTTGTCAAAAAACTGATGCCTGCCCACCCTAAATGTACGGTAGCCATTGGCTGCAACCAGCCAGTTGACCGACCGCACATAAGGAAAGGTGGATAGAAGGAAAGATGGGGAGCTTGTGATCACCGCTTGCTCCTTCAACCATGCATCTGAAATCTGGGTTGATTTGGCTGGCCGAAAAGGAAGCCTTCCCTATTCTCGATGGCTAGTGCAAACACCAATAGATGCCGTAAGCGATAAGAGCAATCGAGATGCTCAGAAGGCCCGCGAGCGCGCGATTTCGGTCGTGGCGTATGTGTATAGACATGTCTCAATCCTTCTTTGGGGGGTGAAGGTTGGACTCAAAAAACTAGCCGTTATCCGCAATCAGAATCTTTGACCAACTTCACACAAACCTGGGGACAGTCCATCGGAAGTCATCGCCATGTCACGCAGCAGTTATCGAAATGATACGCTGCCAATGGCAACGATCACACTCAGGGAACTCGCACCCATGAAACGGAACTCTTTCGCCCCGTCGCCTCCCACAGCGTTGAAAGACCGCGTTGAGCTCGCTTTGATTGCCAGTGCGGGCGCTGCAGTGGTTGTGCTGCTTGTTTTTTGCATCATCTTTGTGCTGGATGGATTCTGAATCCGCCTATTCATCAAGTTAGGATTCAATTTTCACTTTTGAATTGAATCCCTAAGTTCGAGCATCGGGTTCTGAGGGACGTTGATAAGGCCGGTCGATGGCCGATCCAGGTCGACCACAAGGGAAGCGGCCAGGGTCAGAAGCAAAAACAGCAGAATCGTGCTTCTTCGATGCTCGCTCCTCTCATACCCCACGAGCCCGGCGCCGAGCCAGGCAAAGAGCACAAGCATTCGCATGATGCGCGCGGGAATATGCGCTTGCCGCGTAGCAAACCGTTCGGCCGCCAGATCAATTGCTTCATTCGTCGTACTTGTCAAGGAAGATGCCCGTGGACTATCTCGAATCGGCGCAATCACCTCAATCAACGCGTCCCACAACTCGGCCTGCAACGCCTCCGTTTTTCTATAGGCCTCAACTTCATCTTTTGGAGACGACGCTGCGCCGAACTCCACGCGCGCATCAACGTACCGACGTAGTATTTCCTGCATGCGGGTTCGCTCTTCATTATCTAGCAGCTGCATCCTGAGCCAGGTCGTCCCGATTGCGTTGGCCTCGTGCACTACCAACGCACGTCTGGCCTCGTATCGGGACAATCCTATGGAGAACGTGAAACCAATCAGCAGGGCAAGCAATCCCAGAACTGAGGTCGATGCAAAGGCATCGCCCTTTTCAGTGTCACCATGAAGATAGTGCTTCCGGCGAAGAACACGACCAATCTCTCTCGCAATCATCAATCCAAGGAAAAAGATGGCGGCCAGTAACCAGAGCGACATCCCCGCATAGGGCGTACTTGTGGACATTGGCAATACCTCAGATTGACGAAGCGCTGACTCACCCTGGCATCTCCCCTGCTGTTCGCCTACTGGCAGAATGCATGCACAGAGGTCCTCCAGGCTGTGTAGGAGGGGACGTTGCGAAGGCACACCATCTCAATCCCCTTGTTATGGCACATCCGAAGTTGTTCGGAGGCTGGAGCAGTAAAACTACGCAGACTGTCGCATTCTCGTACCTGCTCATACTGAGGGCGTTCTTTTCGGCGCACTAGACGGACAGCGAAGATAGAGGCAGGTTGGGTCCTTGGTCGACGACGCGACCGTCTTGAATCCACGCGTTGTACGGCGGTGTCTGCGACAGCTGGCCCTGGGCGCGCATGCTGCCGCCCTCGAAGGTCTGCACGCTGCTAGTGCCGTCGGCGTTGTGGCCGTGCACCGTGGCCAGGTAACGCGGCGCGCCGGCGACGATGCTACCGAATTGGGACCACAGGTCAGTCTGCATCGGTGAAATGCCTCTCCAGGGTGACGGATTGCTCTACCAGCAGGGCGCCGTTGTCCCTACTGGCGGCGATGCGCACGGCGGTACACAGGCCGTGCCACGTCGCTTCAGCCTCGGTGACGCGAACCAGGTCCAGGGGCAGGATGCGACCAGTCTCGCCCGTGGCAACCGGCGTGGGGAACAACGGCAAGGTCAAGTCGACGGCCGCCTGTTCGCCGCGATCACTCAGGATGTTGCGCCCTCGCTCGCCGGCGACAGGATCGCTGTTGATGAGCGGGCTGCTGGCCTGCTGCGCATACAGCGTGCCCGCTTCGCCGGTACGGCGCACCGTGGCGGTGACACCCTTGCCGGCGATCTCCCCTGTTACCACGACGGCATCGTAGACGGGGGCGCTGCGTACCTGCAGGCTGTCGGCCGTGACCACGTCGTCCTGCAGCTCGTGATCCGGCTCGGTGTCCAACCAGTCCCAGGGGCTGGCCGGGTAGCGCGGCCGAACGCGCAATGACAGGGTTTCCGGATCGGACTGCACAACTGCGCCTATGGCTTCGGCCACGCGCGTGATGGCTTCCAGCGGTGCCAGGCCGTCGTAGTACCAGGCGCCGGCCGGCACCAGCCAATCGACGGTGTTGTACTCGGCGGTGAATCCGGTGTCGGCCAGCTCCTCGTCGACCAGTTGTGCGGCGTTGAGCGCCAGGGCGCTGACCTTGGTGCGCGCCGGCGCATACGGTGCAGCGAGCAGCGCCGTGCGGCTGCGACCCGTCACTTGGGCGCCAAACGCAGGTCGGCCATCGTTGTCGATCGCGCGCGTCCGGCTGTAGCCCTCCACCAGCGCGGTCCAGATGTAGCCGTTGATGGTGATCTCGACCTGGCGCGGGCCACCTGCGTTTGGCTGCAGCAGTGGCAGGTCTTGCAGGTGGCTAAGCGTCATGTCGATGGAATGGCCCCAGGCATCGACGCTGGTAGCGATGGAAACTGCATCGACCTCAATGGGGAGGCGGTCCGGCAGGCGGACCACAGTCAGGGAATTGCGCACGGTGTAGGTCCTGCGTTGGGGGCGGACGGCGTAGCACGCCACCACGCCGAAATTGAGAGGCACCACGCCGGCGACCGTGGAGGTGGCGCAGCCCAGGTTGAGGGCGACATGGCGTGGATCGCGCTCGTGGAACTCTGGGTCCACGGGCGGCTTGGGCGGCTTGGGCGGCAGCACCCGCCACGGGACGCGCTTGGCCAGCCCCCACGGGATGCGCCACCCGCGCCGGGTCAGGCCGGGGTGGTGCCAGCGCAAAGCGCGGCTGACCCGCACGAACTGGGTGGGCGCGCGCCATGGCAGGCGGCACGCACGTACGGCCGTCTCCAGGCTCCGCCAGGTGACGGCGACCGAGCGGCGCACGCTGGCCTGCTGCTGCCAGGGCAACCAGGTGCTTCGGCTCGTGCGCGGCGCGGCAGACCACAGTGAGTGTGCCGAGCGGCGCACCTGAGGAAGATTGCCGGCCCAGGGCAAATCGTGGGCCCGGTCAGTCCGTTCGGCGGCATCCCAGGCCATCGCGCAGGCGCGCTGCTCAAGCGCTGCCCTACCCCAAGGGGTTTGGGCGCTGACCTCTACACCTGGCGCAGTACCCCAGAACAAGCTTTCGACCCTGGCCAGCCGTGACGCGCGACGCCAGGGCATGCCCGCCGAGCTGCGCAACCCACGCGGCGCGGGCTCCGGCGGCTCTTCGGGAATGTCGCTCCACTCCACGCCCAGGTTCAGTGACGTGTAGCGGCTCGCCTCCGCGAAGCGCGGGCCGAGATTGAGCCCGGCAAATTGGCCTGCAGGTCGGGCCACGGCTCAGGGCACCGCCGGCTGAATCCAATCCTGGATGGCGGCGTTCTGCAGGCCGCGATCATCAAAGCCCATCACGGTGAACTGCATCTCCTCGTTCAAACCGTCGATGCGCCAGGTCCCATCCGGGGCGCTCAAGGTCTGCGCAATGACGCGGCCGGCGCCCCGTTCCAGGACTGCGATGCGGCCGCGCGAAGGCACATTGAGAATCTTGAAGCGACCGTCGGGGGCATCGGGGTCCCCTGATGCAGGCGCTTCGCCCGCGATATATCCGCGGCCGCGCGCCAAGGGGTAGGACGCGCCAAAGATGCGATCAAACTCGGGACCGAAGTTCATCACCACTCCCGACCGGTAATCAACAGCACCTGGCCGTCGATATTGTTGGACGCGAAGCGGCCGCGATATCGCTTTCCCACCACTTGGACGCTGCTGCTGCCGACGGGCACGCTCAAGGTTCCCAAGTCCGGCAGCGGTTGAGGATGCAAGGGCACGAGCAACCCAGGCATCTGGCCGCGCGGCTTGAACTCGCCTTCGAACATGATGCCGCGCTCGTAGAGCAGGCCGCCGTTGATGATGGACGGATACGGAGCGCCGTGGTCGCCCCACCCTTGCAAGTTCGAAGGACCGGCCATGCTCGTGCCAAGGCAGCCAATAACGGGAGACGTCGTCGCCAAGTTGTAAGCCCGAGCCACGAAGGCACACGGAAACTGGATAGACCCCGTCGAACCCATCCTATGACTCGTTCCACCGGCGAACATGGTTCGGTCAGCGTTGTAGGTACCAGTGTAGGTAGTGAGCGCCGTCGCACTGACCAGGAATCTGTAGCCATCGCCAGGCACCAAGGAGTCGATGTCGCCCACGAAGTGCGGAATGGCAAAGCCCATCCCCAGGTTCTGCGCATCCAAGAAGAAGTAGAGACTGCGCTCATTACCCATGGCCCACCACGCACGGACGGCAGAACTTGCTGCGCTCGACTTCGGGACGAGAGAGCCATTGGCGAACTGCGCGATGGTCGGGAACGGGTTGGTGCCGGCGTTCACTGCACTCATCGTTTCATAGCCCCGAAACTGCGCGTACTGGGCGGTGGTGTCATCGAGTGCAACGTACAGGCCGGTGCCTGTGACCGGGTTGTTGCGGTAAGCGCGCTGGTTGGTGGCACTGAATGGGCGCGTCCAACCCAGCGGCGCCTTTGCGCTCGGCCCGGTGCCATAGCCGTCGACCAGGATCGCATCGAAAATCGCAGCCAGTGATCCGGCCGTGCCGCTGAGCGCAGGCGCGCCGGCGTCGGTGCTGGAGTAGATGGTAGGAATCAAACTCACGGGGTAGCTCCTGCGATGTTGCCGATGGTCTTGTAACGGAACGAGTCGACTTCGGTCTCCGGCGTTCCGGCCAAGGTGCAGCGCGCAAACCACACCGGGGCCAGCCCGCCGATGGTGTTGAAACGGATTGCATTACCGGTGGCCCAGCTGCCGCCGAAACCATCTTTTCGGATCACCACATACGGTTGTCCTGTGCGCGGATTGATCGGCGCGCAATCCGCACTGATGCTCTGCCCGGTGAGGATGGTGCCCACCGTCTCGCCGACCACGTTGTAGGTCGCCGCGTTGGTGAACACGAGGGCCCATCGCTCGGTGATCGCATCACCATTGGTCACCTGCAGCGGATAGTCCGTGTCGTTGTAGGTACCGGCTGCAGGCACCTGGCCCTCGGCCAGCGAATCGCGCCAGAGGTTCGGATTCCACGTTTGGATGTCGAACAGGCCTTGCACACGTGCCTGCAGGTCGAGCGAGCCGTTCGCCTCACCCAGGCGCAACGCGCTGCTGACCATGCTGCCCACCGGAAAATCACGCGAGAGCGCCGTGTTGATTTCGATGTCACCGGTGATCTGAACGCCCGCGCACAGCCGCCGGTTCTCGATGGTGTCGCGAATGGTCAACGGCAACGTGTAAGCCGACAGATTGAGGGGATCGGTAAAGGTCACCGTGCCCGCGTCCAGGTTCAGCACGTACCAGGCACTGAGCACCGGCGTGCCGGCGGCGTCGCGGACTTCAATCTCCGACAGATTCTCGCGGCCCAGGTCCACCAGCTCGCCGGGATCAGGGCTCACCACGGTTTCCTGGGTGTGGTGGATGAGCAACGTCTGGCCCGCCTTGAAGCCCGGCACGCGGCCATCGCTGGGCAAGCGCGTCGGATCCAGACCCACCACCACCGAGGACAGCGGAATGGAACGGAACACCACCGCACCGATGAACACGCTCGAGGGAATCACCAGCCGCGGCTTCCAGACCTGGCTGCCGACCACGTTGTCGGCGTTGTACCAGGGCTCACCCTCATTGCCGGCGGCCGTAACCATGTCACCGAACCGGACGCTGACGGTGCCGGTGGTCCAGTCGACGGAGCCGTCGATAGAGTCGCCGGTCAGGTTGCCGCTGTTGTCGGCATCGCCGGTGAGCTGGACGCCATCCAGGGTGGACGCGCGCAGGGTGAACACGCCGGCGCGCAGCGGGGAGCCGGGCGTGCGGAAGTAGATGGCATCGGTGCCCGGCTCGAACAGGCGAGTGAGCAGCGCCCGGATGGTCACCGCATTGGTGCCACCTCCACTCCACAGCGACAGTGTGGCCTTGCCGCTGGCGTAGTCGACAGCGCCAGCGTACGTGCCTGCGCCGGTCACCGCATCGATGTCCGCATACAGCGATCCGGATCGGTCGACGTAGGTGCGTCCCTTGAAGGTGAAGCGCACGCTTCCAGGCACGACCGGATCGATGATCGTCGGCGTCAGGTCAATCTGCACCGGGGGAAGTGGCAGGGATTCAGACTCGCTGTCATCGCCGGCGCCGGAGGCCTGCCACTGCGCGCTGACGATGGTGCCGGGGCTGAAAGCAGCCGTGACCGTCTGGCGTGTGCGGCCGTCGATGCGCCAGTAGTCGCCAAACGTTTTGCGGTAGGTGGGAATGGGCACATTGGTGATGCTCATCTGGCCGAACTGGCAGCTGATGGCGCCGGTGGTGTAGTTGATCGTGCCCAGCGTCGCAGAGAAGGCGGCGCCGCCGGCGGAGATGGCCACGATGTTGCCGGCGCCGTCATCGCGCGCTTCGATGCGCAGGGCGATGGCGGGCGCGCCTACTTCCGGCTCGGCCGCCGGCCGCACACTCACCTGCCAGGTGAGCGCGACACTGCCGCCGCGCACCGGCACGTTGGACAGTGTGAAGTTGCCGATGCCGGCACCGTCGGGCACCGGGGAGTACGTCTGGCTGTCGTTGTCGCTGTAGTCGTAAGCCGCGCTGATGGCGCTGCTGCTGTCCGGCAGTGTGGTCAGCTGCAGAGTCACCTCGCCGGTGGCATACACCATGGTGCCGATGGGCGAGCCAGACAGCAGGATGCGGCCGGCGCCATTGTCGCTGGCCGTGACGGGCGATCCACTCACCTGCCAGGTCAAATCCAACGTGCCTGGCTTGACGCCGCCGTGCGCGAGCAGGAACGCCAACTTCGGCGGCAGGATCGCCACATCCCCATCGCGGCGCTCGGCCAGCACCGGCGTGCCCCAGCTGGTGAGGATCTCGCTTTGCAGGTCCGGCAGCGCGCCACAGGTGATGGTGACCGAGCCGGTGACATAGTTGATCGTGCCCCTGCCCTCGCCCGGTCGGCCAACCAACTGGCCCGTGCCGTTGTCCGTCAGCCGAATCCAACGGCCCAGGGCGCGGTAGTCCACCACGACAGTGCCTGGCGCCGGCAGCGGCGCCAGCTGTGCCAGGTAGGTATAGCCCTGGTTGCCGAGATTGATCTGGATACGGCGGGTGTAGCCCTGATCCACCAGCGGACCGGCGGGTGTGGCCACCACGCTGATGGCCGTGCTGCCGGTGCCGGTGCTGTGAATCAGGCTGACCTCGCCGGTGGCGTAGTCCACGCTACCCGACCAAGGCGAGGCGCCCACCGCCGCCAGCGCGCCGCTGCCATCATCGGTCAAGGCGACGGCACCGGCAGTGACCTTGACGCCACCGCGGGTAACAGGACCGCCCAGGAAGCGACGCACGGCCACACCCGAGGCGAACGTGGCGGTGAAGTTCAGCGCCAGCGAATCCACAGCACCGGCTTGCGCGTAAGTGACCGTCCCCATGCCGGCCAGCAAGTCGACCACCGGCGTCTCGGCCGTGGTGGTGGCCACGATGGGGACATACGGGCTATCCACCTTGACTGACAGATCGCCTTCTTCACCGGCCACCTGCAGCGGCTTGACCGTCGCGTACGTGGTGGCCTCCACAATGTTGGTGTTGTGCACCAGGGTCGGCGGCTTCTGCGAGGCCAGGCGACTGGGAGCGGCCATGCCATAGAAGTTGGTCAGCAAGGCGCTAGCCACCTCCACGATGATGACATCGCGCTGGAAGCCGCCAGACTCGTCAAAGAAGGTCTCGCTCTGCCGGTTGAGCACTTTGCTGATGCGCACATACTGCTCGGCGCTGGTATAGCCCACGCGATTGGTGGACAGGCACCAGTTCTCGTTGACTTCCGGCGTGGGCGCATCGGACATGCAGTACACCTGCAGCGCCATCTGGCCAATGAAGTGATCGCCCAGCAACAGGTAGCGCGACTCCACGCCCTTGGTGATGTAACTCTCGATGCGGTTGCGCGCCTCGGTGCGCGTATCGCTGTAGCTGCCCAGGCCCATCATCACCATGCTGATGTGGCTGTCCCGCGGCTGCTTCAGGATGACGCCGATAGCATCCTTCAGCACGTCGGTGTCGTCGGTATCCACATGCACAAAGGCCTTGCGCAGCGTGGTGCGCCCGGTGGTGCGCTCTTCGTCACCGATGTCGGGGAACAGATTGTTCATCACGCCATCGACCACTTCGGCCTGGACCATGCGGCCGCCGCCGTCCGGGTTGTCGGTCAGGCGCTGAGATTTGCGCAGCTTGATGTCGGGTGCCGTAATGGCCATGGGTTACACCTGGATGAGTCGAAGGGTGACGGCGAAGTAGTCGGCATCGACCGCCGGAGAGATGAATCGAATGGGCCTGGCCTCTATTGCCTTGCCGCCGTCGCGGTTGAAGCGAACGGTGAAGCTGCGGGTGCCGACGTTGTAGTCCGGCATGACCAGTTCGAAGGGACCTGCCTCCACGTCTTCTTCAAAGGCCTGCAGCTGCAGCAATTGGTCAAGACGCAGTGGGGCCACCCAGTTGGAACCCTCTTGCGTGGTCTCCAACGTGATGGGGCGGCCGGCCAGCAGTGCAGACTCGTGGAGGATCAGTGCGCCAGTCAGGGAGGTCTTGCGGGTTTGGCCCACCTTCCACGCGGTGAATTCGTCGGACCAGTAGAGATCGCCCGGCAACGTGACGCCGGCAAGAGTGATATTAGTCATCGCAGGCGCGGCCTCTGAACAACGGAGATCGCCTTGGAACGGGCGAGCTCCTGGACGATTTTGGGTAGCATGTACTTCAGCAACCGATCAGCGGTACGCCGCTCCTCCACAGAGATTTCGCCACCGCTGGCCGGTTGCGGGTACACCAGCTCCACGGTGAGCTTGTTATCGGACACCGGAATGCGCACGGCACCGGCGTCATTTGCCAGCCTGTTGGCATCGTTGAGGGTGCTAAGACGCTGCAAGTCGGCTTGTCGTTGCTTTTCGCGCTCGCGCTCTTCAGCTTCCATGCGCGCCTTACGCTTGCCGTCGACCTCGTTCTCTGCCTGCAACAGGCCCTCGATCTGAGAGGCGCCGAGCAAACTGTATTTCTTCGACAGCTCTTGCCGGCGGCTGTCCATCGCATCGAACTGCCGCGAGGTTTCGTGCAGAGTGGTCAGCTCTTGCTGGAGGGCATCTCTTTGTTCGCGGATCCGGTTGGTGACTTCGTTGATGCCGTTAAAGAAGATGTTGGCACCACCACCGGTGAGCGGACTGATGGCTTGATTGGTCGCCATGTATGCGCGGACCGCGGCATCGGACAGTTCACCAAAGCCGGCCGCCAGGGCGATGGCACCTTGCGCTGCGCCGTAAAGCCCGCGCCGCCCCTCCCAGCCCGCCTCTGCCGTTGCAGCCGTTGCTTGGGCCGCGCTGCTGGCCGCAGCTGCGGTTTCTTGAAGGGCTTGGGTCGCTTCTTGGGCGCCGGCCGCCACACCATTGCCAGCGGCGCGCCCGGCATTGGTCATCTCATCCAGGCCATCGTTGACCTCGTAGACGGCCTCCAGCACGGCCAACTCGCTCTCCACGCGGACTTTAGAGGTGGCGTCAGACTCGGCAACGGCAGCGCGCGCAGTGCGCGCATATGCTTCGTATGCTCGGCGCACGTCCTCAATGCTGGCCTTGCCTTGGCTGGCGCCCTTACGGATGGCTTCGAAGCTGCTTCGCGCCGCATCGGCGGCCGCATTCAGCGACGCCTGCGACTGGATTCCCAGTGCCTCAAACTCGTCGGTGAGCGGATCCATCGCAGCAGTGATGCCGCGAATCCGCGACTCCAAGGCGCCGGCCGAGCGCGCCGCGGCGTCGAACCCCAGTTTGCCCTGCTCGCCGGCCGACTGGAGCAGCGCGCCCAGTGCGCGCGCCTCCTCCAGTGTGCCCACCCGGGACAGTGCAGCGCGGAAAGCCGTTTCGATCTGGGCGCTGGTCGCGTTGGCATTTTCCAGCACGGCCCCAAAGGATGCGACGGCGTCCCGGCCCATATCCGAGAAGGCCGCCCCCGTGCGCTCTGCGCTGACGCCCAAACGCTGCATCGCGGCAAAGAGCGTGGTATTGAGGATGGCGGCGGCCTGCGCCGGCGCCGTATTGAACTCAGAAAACGCTGCCTGGCTAGCCGACTGGAAACGAAGGAGCTCTTCGCCGGACAGTTGGCGTACCGTCTCCAGCAGGCCGTCTCGCACGTTGCGGTCAGCGCGGGCACTCTCCCCAGCAATGTTCGCCAGCGCCAACGCCACGTTGCCCAATGCCGCATCGTCGGCAAAGTCCAATCCGGCGAAGAGCTCGCGAATCGAACCCACCGCCAACTTGGCGCTGGTGCCCACGCCGTCCAGTTTGTCCACGATCAGCTGCGCCGCGGCCGGGATGCCCTGCGACATCCCCCTGGCCGCAGCATCTGAAGCCGCTGCGACGTCGCGCAACGCCGCGTTCGCCGCGCTCAACCGCTCCAGCACCGCGTCCCAGTCCTTGGCCATGGTCGGCGTCAGTGCGCCGGCCTCCTTCATGGCTGTGTAGTACAGGTGCAGGTTGGCCAGGTATTGATGCAGCCCCTCCAGACGCTGCTGGTAGCCCTGCCGCTCCGTGTCGGACAGCTTGGCAACCTGTTCAGCGGTCAACGTCGTCTGGTGCGCATAGCTCTCAAGCCCGCGCGCCGAAGCTGAGTACCCGGCCGCGGCGGCAAGCTGCTGGTCGGCCACCTGTTTCTGCACTTGCGCCAGGTGTTCGGCCGCTTCGCTGTTTTTGCCAAGCCAGTTGCCCAGGTCTTCGGCATAGCGAATGGCCAAGTCGACGCCGACGAGCGCCACCCCTATCTTCAGAGCAGAAGGAAGCGCCTTCAGGATCGTTCCAAGCTGCGTGGCGCGCGCGCCGACACCGCGCACAGCTGCAGCATTTGCCAACGCTTCTCGGCTGGCAGCCATCAGCGCCAAGCGCCATTGGTTCATTTGCAGGATGGCGCCGCCGATCTTGAATGCCGCATACGCCTTGGCCGCGAACACAATGGCGTCGCGGTGCGCATAAAGCGCGGAAACGCTGGATTTCAGGAACTCGGTCAGGCGGACGATGGCATCCGCGGTTTGCTGCGCCCAGCGGCCCAGCGTGCCGTCCTCGGCCAGGCGCGCCGTGTTTTCGAGGATCCCGCGGATCTGATCTTTGAAGTAGGTCAGCACCCCTCGGTTGGCCACGTCCTCCTGCCAATCGCGCCAGGTTTCCCGCAGGCGCTCCCAGAGCCCCAGGATCGTGTTGGTCTGGGCAGCAGCGGCCGCGCCGCCGTATGACTCGACCAGCATGTCCATGATCACGGCTTGGGCTTCTGCCGTGCGGCCGGTGGCTTCGAGCTCCTTGATCAGCTGCTTCTGGCTGGCTTCAAGGATGAAACCTTGGCGCCCCAAGGCCTCCATGGCTTTGGAGGGCGTTTGCAGCGCGCGGCCGATCAGCTCTGACGACGATTCGACGCTGATGCCCAGGCGCTGCGCCTGGTCGATAGCCACCTGCAGCGCCTGTGGGAATTGTTCGCCCGCGATGTTCGTGTAAGTGAGCAGGCGCGTTTGGGCGTTGGTGATGTCGCCCTTGTCGAATAGGCCGCGCGCGATCCCATCGGCCATCTTGTCGAGCTGATCGGCGGAGAACTCTGCCTGGCGCCCTGTAGAGGCCAAGGCTGCCTCCAGTTGGGCTAGCTCCTGCTCACCGCGGCTGCCTTCGCTGACTAGCGACTTGATCCCGTCGACCACCCGGTCGATGGTGAAATAGGCAAACACAGCGCCGGCGGCAGTGCGCAGCTTGTCGAAGATGCCGGCTGATGCCTGCGCTTCGTCGCCTAGATCCTTGGTCTTGTCCTTGGCTGCCTTGGCCCGGGTTTCGTACTCCTTCAGGTCCTTGGCCACGTCCAGCGTGGCGCGCCCCTGCTGATCCAGCCCCTTGTTCAATCGCCCGGTGAAGTCCGCAGCACGCTCCTGCGCTTGCTGGGCCTTCAGCCAACCGGCGGCGTAGTCTTGGATCTCAGCTGTAACCTTGCGCTGCACGTCCGCCACTTGGCCCAGGATCGTGCTGTAGCGCTGCGTGCTGATTCCCGCCTGTTCAAGCGTGTCGCGCTGCTCACTCCATTGCGTGCGAAGCTTAGTCAGCTCGCTGCCCGTGTCGTTGAGTTGGCGGCTCAGGGTCGCCAATTCCTGTTTCTGGCGTTTGGTCGGCTCTTCGACCTTGGCCATCTCGTCCGTCAATGCAGCCACACGCGCCTGGATCTGGCTGTACTGCTGTTGGACCTCTATGACCTCGGTGCCCAGTTCGCGGAAAGCCTGGGCCGTGCGCGCCAGTTTCTGGGAATCGGCAAATTGATCCAGCAGCTGCGCCGTCGTGCGGCGGGCTTCGTCGCTCGCATCGCTGAGGCCAAGGATCTGCCGCGCCATCGCGGCGATTTCTGTGTCCCCCTGCGTCTCAATGACGTAGCGCAGGACTTCTTCGAAGGCGGGTTTGCTGGCCATGGGACTCAGGGTTGGACCCGCAGCAGGCGGGCTATTTCGCGGGAAAGGGTTTCTTGGACGAAGGCCGACAAGCGAGGTCGGATGTCCACGTGGCCGGCGTTGCGACCGTTGAAAACGAAGACGCGGTGCATTGATGGGCCCTTGCGCTCCACGACAGGCAGGCGCCCCACCAGTCCGGACGGCGCTTCAGCCGTCTGGTCTGCACGGCCGCGATCACGGGGCCGAAATTTGCCCGCCTTGCGCGCGGGGATTCGTTGCCACACACCCGACTTGTCTGGCCGCCGGAAGCCGTGAGGTAGCTCCTGCGGACCAGCGTCTTTCCAGGTCGTGACCGTCACACCATTGGCTCTGGAGAAGCGTGGCGAGTAGGCGGACAGCGGCAGACGCATTCGTGAGGCCTGCACCGACAGGTGTTCACCCTCACGAGGCTTGTGCCGCTCTACCTGCAGGTAAGGGCTGACGCGTCGCGCCGGCAGGTTGAGCACATCTTCGGAGATGGCGCGCGCCGTCTCCGGACCGAGGCGACGCTGCAGGGTGGAGGTCACCCGGTTCGCCGCGGTGCGCGCTTGCTCGGGCGCCTTCAACAAACGCTCGGCACCTCGCTTGAAGCCCTTGGTGTCAAACGTCACCCGGCTGCGCGCCATTCCATTCCCCCGAAAAGAAAAAGGCCCGGCCCCGAAGGGCCAGGCCAGAACCACCGACCAAACATCAGTCGATGTAAGTCACCTCAGCTGCTTCACGACCGGTCAGCTTCAGCGCGGTGCCACTGAGCTCGCTGACCAGGAAGTCATCACCCACCAGGTCCTGCGTGCCCGAGGCCGAGAGGCTGGCGCACGGGATGACCACATGCACGCGCTTGCCGTTGGCGCGGTTGATGCCGTCGCCTTCGATGCAAACGCGGATGTTGGCGCGGGTACCGGCATTGACCTTCTTGCCCGTCAGAGCGGCAGCGGTGTAAGAAACCTGCACATCACCCGTGGCGATGGAGCCACCCTCGGTGATCTTGATCATGCCGCTGATGGGATCGACCAGATAGTCGGTGTTGACGGTGTAGGCCGTGCCACCACCCTCAGGCTCGATGACCAACGCGCTGATCGAGCGGTGCGGCAGTCGCAGCCACTTGCCCTTCTCCACCGCCACCACCGAATCGGTGACCGTGGCCGAGGCCTGGGTGTAGTTGACCGCCTCGCCGTTCAGGCCCCAACCCAGGACTTCGGCATCGCCGGTTTCGTCGGTGCTGAAATTGATTTGGGTGGCGCTGGGCGTGACGATTTCATCGAGCGCCTGGCCGTAGCTGTCACGCAGCCGAGACGTGCGCTGTGTGCGCGTGGGTTCGGGCGTTTCAATGCTGAGGGTGACGGGGTTCACCAAACCGATGAAGCCACCAGTGGGAACGCCGTCGGCATCGACGTACGCCAGACGCGTGTCGAGAGCGAGAACCATACCGGACATGGGAATTTCTCCTTCCTGAAAATGAAAGAGCCCGCGAATGCGGGCTCATCGGGTGGCCGGCGATGCCGGTAGAGGTCAGGCTCGCAGGTACTCTGCTTCGCCCAGGATTTGTAGGACGGTCGCATCAAGACCGTCGGGGCGCTCGAGCACCTGCCAACTGAGGAGCCGAACGCTGCCGATGGGAGCCGGCGCCAAGCCCGTGCGGATCGCCCAGGCTTTCTCGATGTCCTCAAGCATCAGCAGGCCGTCGCGCAGCGCATCTTTGGCCGAACCGTTCAGCGCCGCCTCGATGATCAGGTCGATCTGCCGCACCTTGGAGCTCAGCGCGCGGCCATTGCGGGATTCGTTTGTGCGGTCAATGAGGCCATTGCGGGCGCCCACGGCGATGGACGGTCGGTCATGCTTGTCCCGCTGAACATCGCCCAGATAGAAGCGCGCGCCAATGTCCGTGTGATAGCCGTCAGCAATGCGGATGACGCGCAACTGCGCTTCTATCGCATCAAAGATTTCTTGCGGGGTGTTGTTAGCCATGTGCCACCACCCACCGGCTGATCGACTCGTCCTGCGTTTCGGCCTTCGCTTCGAGCTCGAAGGTCTCAGGTCCTTCTTCGCCTTCGACAATCAAGAGCGCGCCGGCCCTCGGGTCTGAGACGTCCTCACGCAAGATCCCGATGATCGTGCGCGGCGCTACGTTAGTGCCGTAGTCACCGGCCTGCTGCATGCTCCGGTCCACATACACCCGAACGGGCACTGCAGCGCCACCGTCGACGGCGATGTACTGCGCTTGTGTGGGACCTTCGGCCAAACCAGCGGCGGCAAGCTGCCGGTGGATGGTGGCGTCCAGCATTTTGAGTGCGGGATTGCTCATCTGTCTTGCCCGGCCCGCCGAAGCGGGCCGGGCTCCGGGATCAGGTGCGCTTGCCGCGGTACAGCACGCCCGGGGTCGTGCAGATGTACAGCGGGTAGCTGTAAACCTCGACGTCGACATGGGTATTACGCTTCTCGTCCGGGATGATCAGCGCGTACTCGGGCAGGCCCGGGGTGTTCACCCAATCAAAAGACTCGCCGGGCGACATCGCCTTCTGGAAGATGTCCTTGGCGCCGACGGGGAAGAACTTGACCTTGTCGGTGCCCACAGCCACCTCACCATCGTCGGTGCCGCGATAGTTCACCCAAGTGATGCCGCCGTAGCGGAACGATTCGAATACCGGCGCATAGCCCTCACGCAGGTCGTTGGCCGACTGCTGGTTGAGGAAGGTCTTGATCACTTCCGAGTGCGTGGTCAGATCGTCGTAGAAGGCATCACCGCACAGTCCGATGATCTGCGTGCCCGGAGTGAAAGAACCCTTCGCGGCCTTGAACATTCCACGGATGACCTCGTTGCATTTCTTCTTCACCGCTCCGGAGGCCGGCGTCGCAGCGTCCAGATCAAAGTCGATCTCGGTCGGCTGCGTGATGCTCCACTCGGTGAACCAGTTGCGAATCACGCTGCCGTCGGCATCGGTCACGATGCCCTGGATCGCACCGAGCATCATGTTCTCGTGGGTCAGATCCACGTCGTTGCGCAGATCAGTCATCCGGGACATCACTTCGTCCTGGACCTGCTTGAGCTCACTTTCCTGGCCGAAGGCGCGGATGCCCTGAATTTCATCGGCGCGGATTTTGCTGCCCTTGGCCACGCGCACGGTGCGGAAGTCGCGGATTTTGCGCTTGCCCTTCTCGGCCTGCGGCAGCGGCGCGCCGCGTTCGGTCACCGGAACCAGCGACAGCTTGCCGGCCTGTTCCTCGACCGAAACGGTCAGCGTGCGCACCGGCTTGGGGGTGAAGATGCCCAAGCCGCCCAGAAAGCCCGGCTTGTGGGGGACGCGATTCAGCGCGCCGGTCAATTCGACGGTGCTGAACGCATCGTCGTTGAAAATGTCCATGTGGGCCATGGTGGAATCCTCAGTAGATGTCGGAAACGAAAAGCCCCGCATGGGCGGGGCTTGCGGAAATCAAAGGTGGAAGGGAGCCAGGCTCAGCGGATCACAATGCCCAGAGCGTCGAGCGACGCGATGGCGGCAGTTTTGTTCGGACCGCTAATGCCCGCCGGCCAGACCAGCGACGAGCCAAGCACGGCGGCGTCCTTGTAAACCACCACGCACGGCTGATCGCCGGCCGAGGCGTCGACGGCGGCATACAGCACGGCCACCGCGTCTTCGGCGCCGGTGGAAGCGGCCGGGTCCAGGACGGTGTACTCGCCACCGACGAAGCCCAGCACCGCGCCTGCCGGCAAATCATTGCCCGAGGACAAGACAGCCTCCTTGCGGCTCAGCAAGCCCGGCAACTCGGCGCACAGAAACTCACCCGCGTGGGTGCTTTCATTCAAAACAGTCATGACGATGATCTCCTTCGATCACTTGCCGCCGAAGCGGACGATGGTGGCGGCCCAGCGGCCGTTGTTGACGGCTCCGCCATTAGAAGCAGGCGGAGGTGAGGTCTGCAGCTCCGGGCCATCCTCGGCCTTGGCTGCCAGGAGCTGCTGGCGGACCGCTTCCAGCTGCACGTTTCGGGACACGAAATTCGCGGCGAGGGTTTCCATACCCTCGCCGGAGGCAACAAACAGATCACGCACGGCGTTGGCGTAGGCGATAGCCTCCGCCGGCAGCTCCGGTGCGCTAAGCGCCTGGCTACGAGTGGTCAGCGCCACAAGCAGGTCCGCGCTGAGGCCACTGTCGCGCGCCGCCGTGACGAGCGAAGCCAGGGCAATCGCGGCGGTCACCTCGGCCGGTGCGGCTGAGTCAGCGACGACTGCCGGAGCAACAACCGCTGCAGTCGTATCAGGTGCCGCATCGGCGGAATCGTCTTCGTCCTGCGGCGGTTCGTGCGTCTGCTGGTCCTGCTCACTTGCAGGTGCATCCCCCGAAACCTTGGCTTCCAGACTCGCCAGGGCATCACCGAAGGTGCCCAAATGGGTAGCGAATCCGACGGCGATGCCGGCCTGGCCGCTGTAGGTCTGCGCCTCGGTTGCGCGTACGGCGTCGGCCGTCATCCCGCGGTAGCGCGACACCGACTCCACAAACAGCTCCCGCAGGGAATCGACATCCGCCTGCGCACTCGCCTTGGCCTCATCGGTCAGCGCAAAGTGCGGATTGAAGTCGATCTTGTGCGCGCCCGAATAAATCGGTGTGACCTCCAGGCCAACATTCTTGTTGTAGCCGGCCTGGCTGACGTGGAACGCGGCACAACCCACCGAGCCCACGCCCCCGGTTCGCGACACCCACACTTCGTCGCAGGCAGCGACCAGCGCAAAGGCCGCGCTGTAAGCCATGTCATCCACGACGCCGACGATGGGCTTGGCGCCGCGCTGGGCGTGGACGTGGTCGGCCAAGTCGAACAGGCCGCTGGCCAAGCCGCCGGGCGAGTCCACCCGCAGGATGATGCCGGCGACCGAGTCATCGGCCAAGGCCGCATCGAAACGCTGACGGATGGCCTCGTAGCTGGCAGGCCCCGGATCGCACACCCCCGGAACCGGGCGCGGCACGAGACCACCACTGATGGTCAGCACCCGAATCTGGCGCTGGACCACACTGCCTTCGCCCGCCGTGCCGCCGCTGGCAACCTGCATCGAAGATTCAAGCGGCCCACCGGCTTCCACAGCGCCGGCCAGATACGCGCCCACCAGTTGCTGGCCCAGTGCTGGGTGCACGAGCAGCGGTCGCCCCAGCACGTGGGTGAACAGCTGCGTGACCAGCGGCGTATCGGAGCGGGTGAACAATCGGCTCAGGATGCCAATCGGATTTTTCATGATGCGTCTTCTCCTTCTTCGCCGGTGGTATCCGGCAGGCGCGTGCCAGCCGGCCGGGCTTGGGTGAGGCCAGCCGAACTGACCTTGCGGGGATCGCTGTCCAGCACCAGGCCACGCTCATCGGCCGCCCGGTTGTCTGCTGCGATTTCGTCAATGACGGCTTCGGGGTCTTCGCCCTGCGCCAGGGTGCGGCGCGAGCGCGAGGTGATGCCGGCGCGAATGGCTTTGATGTCCGCATCCACGTCCTGCACCGGATGGCTGTAGGGCCAACCTTCCGGAACCCACATCGTCTCGGTCACGTCATCGCGCAGCTCGGCGTAGCCTTGAACCTGCAGCGCGCCAGACAGCACGGCTTGGTCAAAGAAACCATCGCGCACGAACTGGCAGAGCTGGGGAATCAGATACAGCCACTGATCCATCTCGATGCGTCGGCGGAACTCGTTGAGGATGAGTCGCAGCGCACGATCAGAGACGTTGCGCAGATCACCGGTCATCACTTCGTAGGGCACGCCACGCACGGCTGCAATGGCCATCAAGTTGCCGCGCAGGAACTCCGCATAGTCACTGCCGGCGCCCGGGGGCTCGCTGAAATTGACCTTCCAGCCCGGAGGGAGCTCCTGCATCGTGCCCGGCTCCAGACCGGCTACCGGCGTCCCGTCAATGTCTTGGCCCGTCTTCAGATCCGCAACGGCGCCGCCCGACGGGCCTTCCGGATCCTCATCGGCTGCAGGCGTTTCGAAGAAGCCGGCATAGAGGTTTGCCAATGCCTGGCGTTCGAGGACGCTGTCCTGCAGCCGGTCAAGGCCGTACTGGCGCACCAACACTGAGGCTGAACCTGGGACGCCGCGCAACTGGCCAGCGCGCAGTGGACGGTACAAGTGTCGAATCTGCTCTGCCGGCACGCGCACCAGCAGAAGCGGATTGACCTCACCCATGTGAATGTCACCCGGGTGCGCTTGGTACATCCAATAGGCGACGCGGCGACCAATGCGGTCAAACTCAATGCCAGCGCGGATGGCGTTGCCATTGGCCGCCACGCCGTAGTACGTGGCCGGGCACTGCTCGGCTTCGATCAACTGGACCTGCAACGGGACGGGCAAACCATCCGAGGCACGGCGCATGCGCAAGCGCACGAACACTTCACCAGCCTCATCCCATTCACGCCAGGCCAGGGCTTGCTGGCCGAACCAAGTCAGCACGCCATCGGCGTCGCTGTACTTGGTCCATTTCTTCCAGAGCTTATCGACCGCCTTGCGCTGATCAGAGGTTCCCCACAGCGCCTTGGCCTGGATGCCGGTGGCGATGGCATTGGCCACGCGCTTATCCAGCGCAGCCACCTCCCATGCATCGTTGCGCGCATTGTGGCGAGCACGCGCCAGCAACGTCGACATCCCACGCAACGACGCATTGGGACCTGCGTTGGACGGCCGAAAGGTCCGCAGGCGTCGGCCTTGGCCGGCGCCCAAGTAGGTGACGTTGCTATCAGACATCAGCCCCTCCCCGACTGGAACAGGCGCACTACGCGTTTGCGGCGCGGCGCGCCGGCGGCGGCGCTCACTTCATTGCGGATCTCGCGCAGCGCCGAGCGCATCTCTTTGAGGCTGTGGTACGTCACCTCGCGGTCGGCGTACTTCACGCGCATCGTGCCCGATGCAATCGCCTGCTCCAGGCGCTGCACATCGGTCTCGGTATAGGCCATCGTTATCGGCTCAGGTAGGTGCTGCGTACGACGCGCCGGCGCGGAGCCTGACGCACAGGTGTTGGTGTGCTTCCGTCGGATGTCACGTCCGGGTTTTCATCCCAGGAGGCCGCCCAAGACGGCGGCTTGTCCCAGTTGATCGCAGGCACCTTCTGCCAGAGCACGAGCACCTCGGCATAGCCAGCCAAGTCGAACGCCTCGTTGCGATGCTTGCCCAGGTTCTCCCAGCCCTTACTCGTGCGCGTTTCAGCCGTGAGCTCCTCATAGAAGCTCGTCGGCAAGGCCACCGGGAAGTGGTAGAAACCTGCGCCTGGCTCAGTGCGGCCAACGTTCGCCGCCACCAGATCCTTGACCTGATCGGTGTTGATCAACAACTGCGGGACATCACCTGCGGCGCCCGACTTGCGATCCTTACGCTTGCGCGAATCCGGGGCGGTTTCCTTGAACAACCACTCGCGCTTGACGTTGCCGCCGTCGCCCTTGACCAGTCGCACACGCCAATGCAGGCCGCGACGCTTGAGCGAACGCCAGAAGTCCAGCGCGCGCGGAGCGTGCCCTTTCTTGCCACCCCAGTCGATGCCCACGGCGCGGACAGGCATCGAGCGCCCCGATTCATCCGCAAGGGGGTAGCGGCGCGCGATGACCTTGGAGATGAGTCGCTCCCAGTCCTCCAGGTACTTGCCTGGGTCAAGCGGAAGCTTCCCGCCGGACCCGTCATCGCGCTCCGAAGTCCGCAGCGTGAATCGATCAACGATCCATCGCTCCAATGCGCCTGTCGCTCCAGGCCCGAAGCCGGTCACCTGGACAACGAATGAGTGCGCTTGTCCGTCGACCGTTGCGACCAGGAACCGCACGCCTGGCGGCACCGTGCCCATCGGCCAGTCCTCAGCCCGCTCCTGCATGGCCGAAGGGCTGCCGGTGGTCCGGGCCGCCATGGGCAGATAGGGCAGCGCCTGGTCCACGTTGGTGGTGGTCTTCAGCGCGCGCTCTTCGCCGCTGTTGGCGTAGGTCTTCAGCGCCTGCAGGTAGCGCTCAATCAGCGATTCCCATGACTGGTAGGCCGCCGCGACACCGCCCAGCCAGAAGCTGGCGGTGCGTGACACGACGCGCTCACCCAGCAGGTCGCCATGACGATCCACCGTTTGCCCCTCGCCCACCCAGCGGCCGCGGGAATTCATTTCCTTCTTCCAGCGGTGCTCCAGGCCCACTTCGCAATGCGGGCAGTACAAGATGGAGAAGCGCTGCGCCAGCTTGAGTGTGTCCTCCCGGACCACCCGATCCATCAACTCTTCCATCGGCGGCAAGAGGAATCGGTCGATGCCCGGTGCGGCCTGGAAGTACAAGCCACACTCAACGCAGGGCCAGTACCAGCGCCGGCGGTCGCCGCGATTGAACAACGCCGTGATGCCGGGTGCCGGCGGAGCCTCATGCGCTGTCGAAGGCTTCCATTGCCCATCGGTGAAGTCCAGCGCGGGGCTGGATTCCGCCACGCAGATGCCGGCGGACATGTACGTCTGGGTGCGCTTGAGCGCCAGGCCAAAGGCCTCGTCGATACCCAGATCTCCAGTGAAGTTGTCCACGTCCGTCATCAGCACGTCGTGAATGTCCTTGCCTGAGAGCACGGACAGCGACGGCCAACCAAAGCGCAACGCCATGCCCGACCGAAAAAATTTAAGCAGGACGTTGTCGTCATGCGCGCGCGGGCTGAGCCTCTTGGCCAGCTCCGGGCTGCTGGTGATCGCACGACTGATGCGGGTCTTGCTGAAGTCCTCCGCGGTGTCCTTCGTCGTCTGGACGATGAGCGTGTCGGCTGGGTTGCAGGTGACCGTATACGCAAGCCGGCCGTCTATGAGCGCGACTGTCTTACCAGATCGGGCCGGCCCGACAAACACCAACGCCTCGAACAGACGGCTGGCCGTCTCATCCAAAGGCTCGACCATGTAGGGCGCCACATCCGCCGACCAGGAGCCAAATGACCCTGAGGGATTGGCGATCTGCAGCGCGCGCGCGCCTTCGCTGACGCGCACCCGCCGGGCGGGTCGCAGCATGGTGGCGGTATCCATCCGGATACTACGCGCTGTCGCGTACATCGCCATCCTCTTCGCCGGTTACCCGCTTGAACATCTCCATGCGAACGCGGTCGCAGGACTCCTGAACTTTGATGACCTGCTCCGGTGCGAGGCCGCAATCGCGCTCGAGCACATCCGGCAGCGTGTCGAAGAACTGCACGACCATTTTGACCAGGTCGGCGTAGTCCGACTCGACCTCTACCGCAGGCACCAGCGTGCCGAGCTTCGTCTCAACAGCGAGCCGCTCGTTCTCAGACCGGTAGAACGCAAGCCGTTCCGTCGGTGGCAAATCGTGCGGATCCACCTCTTCACCGCCAGCACCGCCGGGCGTGTAACCCAGCAGCGCGCCCGCGACGTCGGCAACTCGGTAGGTGTCGTGGCCGCCGCGCTTGGCCAGGGGCGCGACGCCGGCGTCCCGGATGCGCTTGGTTGCCGTGCGCCGGTCGATGCCGAATTCATCTGCCAGCCGGGCAATGCTCCAACCTGGCTGGAAGTCTCGAACATCGCCCATGTCAGTCAATGCACAGCGTGCACACCCAGAAACCCCTTGAATTCAGCTGCCAACCACGACCTGTGGTGGAGCATCCTAGGGGCCGAAAAAGTGTCGAATACCGCGGCCCCGTTCCCCCGCGGTTGGGGCAGACCCGGTCAGGGACCCCGAGGCCCGCCGGTCTCCCGACCCATTGATACGTGGCGACTACGGTGGCGGCCAGTTGGGCTGCACCGCCCCGCATGCATCGCGCGTAGCAATCAGTTCTCGCTGGAGCCAGCCGATCCAGGCGTCTGCTTCGGCGCCATCTCGAATCCCCTCTGCCAAGCTCTCTGCTCGAAGGTCGGTGTATCGAGCTTCTCGCTCGGCAACGGACGCAGCTTCGTCGTTTCCTGCGCAGGACACAGCAGGACCTTCCCACCATTTGCGCAGCTGGACACGGCCAGAACGCCAATCATCGATAACACGGTCTTTCGCAGCGAGGGCATGCGCCATCTCCTTCTTGTGCTTGAAATCGTTCTCCGTCGCGCTCCTTGCATAGGCCTGAGCACGGCCACGCGCCTCCTGCCGCGCCTTCTCGGTGAGGTCTGCAAGGCCTTGCAGCACAGAGGCTTGGTCTTCGCGAGTCTTCTGGTGTGCCGCCTTCTCGCTGTCGTACTTACCTTCCCAGCGATCCGCGCCCTGGCCGTTCCCGTGGAACCAAACCGCGACAACCACCAACAGAACTACGCACCATTTCAGGATGGATCGGGAGAGCGGGTCGAGAGGCATCACGCTGTCTCCTGCTCTTCAAGGTCGGACGGCAGCACCTTGAAGACCTTCGCAGTGATGGCGCTGATTCCGGCGCCTGCAAGGCGTTCGTCGAATCGAGCCCACGCTGTCTCGGCACCTTCGCGCTTGGCGATTGCCCTCGCAGAAGAGAGCAGATCTTCCAGCTCCAGCTCGCGCGCAGTCTTCGCGGTCGCGATCTGGGAAAGTTCCAGGTACAGGCTATTGACGGTACTCAGCTCCATCACGCATCTGCCTTGCCGGTGTCGTCCGGAAGGGCCGGCAACCGAAGCGCAGGAAATCCCTGGCCTTTCATCCGGAGCAGAAAGAAGAACGCACTCAACAATTGCAATGCTTTCCCGGCAGCGGGTGCATCGAGAATCGGACCGAATTGCGCGCTGAAGCTATCCCAGAATCCAGCCAGCCAGGACAGGCCGTCGACGATGAACTGCCCGAATGCCATGCCGACGAGGCACAGCCAGGCGGTGTAGCTCCGCCACGCTGCTGCCAGAGGCACGGCGCCGTAGCGGGTGAACTTGGCATAGAACAGAACAGCCAGAGCGACGAGCGCGAGAAGCAGAATGGTGAAAACGAAGTGCATTGTCAGGTTCCTTTAAGCCAGGCGATTGCCTTGATTGCTGCGGTGGTCAGCGCCGATGAGACGGTGCCCACGACTACGAGGGTTTTCCATCCGCCACGGGCCTCGCTGATCGTCTGGTGAATCTCCGCAACCATTCGCTTGAGGTCATCGACGTCGTCGTCTAGCTTCTCGACCTTTCCTTCGAGACGCCCCAGGTCGCGGTTCAACTGATCCATGCTCATGCTCCCAGCACCTTCAGCGCGCGCGCGTAGCGGGCACGGCGATCAGCCTTCCCGTGTTGACCGCCGTTCACGCGCTGCGTGATCTCGTCGAACTTGTCGCTGTCTGCGAGCCTGTTACAGTTCTGCGCCTCCCAAAAGGCGCCAGCCGCAAGAGCAGCCCAACGCGGCGTCTCGAGCATTTCAGGGTGGAGGGTGAAGTCAGGGACGCCGCCGAACTTCCTCGCCAGCAGCTCCGTGATCGCTTCGTAGTTCGCAGCGCCGGTGTTACCAATCAGTCCACGCCCGCGATACCTGTAGCCATCGCCGCTCGCCTCGGCTCGATTTCCCATCCGCCCGCCATACGCCGCATTCCCCAAAGCCTCGGGATTGCGCGCCAGACTGGAGACTCGAGGAAGGAGCGAGTTCCACCGCGACGCGCGAGGCGCACCTGCGCAGATCTCAGCAAGCCGCTCAGGCGAATAGTTCAGGTTCTCTGCGAGCTTGGCGAATGAACCCGACTCATGTCCTACCTGGGCAAGGAACGCAGCCAGTCGCTTCGTCGAAGTAATGGCGTATGCCTCGCATGCCTCGCGAACGGGGCCAACAAAGCGGGATGCCACTTGCGCCGTGCAACCAACGGCTTTGATCAGGGTTTCAGCCGAAGGCAGCATGAGCATTCCAGGGTAAGGCCGGTCCCCTCGCTGGATAGCCGCCAGCGCGCAACCGCCAAGGTCTGCGCGTATTTCCATCCACAGGAGTGAGGTCGATAGTTGTTCGCGGCGTGGCCGGGTTCGTCTCATGACGCCCTGGGTAGCCTCCGCACGAGGGGACCGATTCGCGGCAACAAAAAAGCCCCCGGCTTTCGCCGGAGGCTTTTATTGCATCGTGCCCGAAAAGCTATGTGCGGAAGTCTGACTTGTCAAGCCCCTCGTCGATATTCCTTACCGTAGGCTCCTGGCTCTACTAGGTCGCGATGATCCGACGACAGCAAGCGTTCCCTCGGCATGTTCTTAAGGAGCGCATATCTCTCTACAAGAGGTTTAAATTTCTCGCGTCCGTGCCCGACCACGCAGTTGTAGAAAAGCACAAGCGTTTCTTGATTTGAGAGATGAGCCCTAATCAAGTTGGTGTAGAAATGCTTATCTTCAACCGGGCTACGGTCGACCAATTTGACCAAGTTGTAAAGCGTTCGGAAGTAGTGCCCTAGCACGCCCTGGTTACGCTCGTAGAAATCATTGAACACGCGGATCATTGTCGCGTGCTGATCTTCATTGATTCTAATCTGCGACTGATACGCTCCCACTAACGAGTTGTAGTAGTGCGTGAATGCTCCGCTGCCCTTGCTGTCGCCAATCTCAATAGAGCGGACGATTGCTCCGAACGTCGAAAGCACTTGGAAGAATGAGGTCTCAAACCCCTGAATCGCTGTTAGGCGATTCTGCGCTTCCATCTGGTCCTTCTGAGCTTCAAGCTGTTCGCGCTGGCCCTGCATCTCATGTCGAGTGAGTTCCAGCTCTCGACGTTGCAATCGAAGCTCCCCGCGCTGCAGCAGAATTGTGTAAATGAGCGTGGCGAACGCTAATCCCGCGAAAAGCGCATTCGCTGCGCCAAACATGTCACCGAATAGGCCGCGGCTATCGCCTAGCGACCACGCGAACGCGCCGAGGCCAACCCATAACACGACTACGAGGACGACCATACCCCATAAGTGCTTCCAGCCGACTTGCCCCAAGCTCTCGCTTTCTCCATCCATAGAAACCTCCTAATAGGCGTTAGGCCGCCATCTGCAATCCTATCAATACTCCCCTGACCTCAGCACGGCCGATCTCTTCCTCCGCGAAGAATCGTGGCCTAGAAAGGCGATACTCCGGGGCGTTCATGACGCGACGCACCATCCCATTTGCGACCTCAAGCCGCTCTACCCCTTTCCTCCCGATACCACAATAGAAACTCCGCAGAATGCATGCTCGCTCGACGTTATGTTTTGCGATGTCACGGACAATGTCCTCGATCTGTTGCGCCATAGGGTCGGTTTCCAGCGGCTTGAAGCCAATGGTCTTCGGCGGCAGCTCTCCTTTGTGCTCGATCAGTACTTGAAGCATGTCCTTTGACCGGTGGCCAAGGTAGTCGCAGTCCCGGTGCAGTGCGAACTCTCGTCCCCAACTCTCGAGGCGCGCTTTGACGTACACACCGAACGTATCAACTTGCATTCCTATTCCCCTTTGCCCTGCCGGCAGCGCTCAAGCGAGGTCGATCAATGCCCCGCTCCATCTCGACCGCATTCAACATGCGATGTGCAGTCGTGATGCTTCCGCCGAAGCGGTCCTGAAACTGATCGGCAGTCGGGAACGACTTCAGCGAGTCCACCCAGGCCAGGATCTTCATAGCGCGCGCAATCGCTGGGTATTCCTTGAGCTCAAATGGCCGGCTTGCTGGTCTCATTGGTCCCCCTTCATGCCAGAACAATGCGGATTGGGTAGTGGTGCTCCACGCCCCGTTTCTTAATTCGGAATTCCTTTGTCTCCCTGCCCTTCACGTCGACGTATTCCGGCGCGCGGCCGACATCGCTGAAGAAGACCAGGAAGTCGAGGACATAGCGGGTGCCGCAGGGCAGGTGGATCGGGACCTGTCTCAGCCAATGCGATACCTCGCCGGCCGCCTTCCGTAGTTTCAGCTGCTCGTAGTACCGGGCCTCGCGCTTGCTATCGAAACGGATGCCGTCAACGGTGGTGATCTCGTTGCCGTACTTCCTTGCCCTGCCCTCCTTCGTGCCACCGCTCACCATTGTGTCGACGGCGTGGAGAACCTCTGGGCTCACTTCCAATTGACCTGCAGCGCGACGCTCAGCCTGCTGGAATAGGCGGCGCATGCCTTCGGGCATCTGTTCGGGATTGGCGAAGCGAAGCGCGTTCCTACCCACGGCAGCGCCCCTTGGCCTTTTTGCTGAAGGTGTACGGCGTGGCTTTCCGCGCCCCTGCAATGGATGCAGCGCGCGCCCGAGCCTTGGCCGCGGCGATCTCGCGTTCCATGTCCGCTACGGTGACAGCACCGGCTCGGAGTCGATCAGCGAACCGGGCATACGCCGGATACTCGTCTTTCCATGCCTTGAGCGTGGGGAACGTCCGCCCCTCGAACTGGACAGCCATCAACCCTCCCCTGCAGCGCGCGCGAAGCCACTACCTGGCCGTGAGCGCCAGCCACGTCGCGTTTGCCGTGGCTCATCGTTTGCCGCTACCACTGGCTGCCAGTCGCCCAGCGGGTCGAAGCGACAGATATCCAGGCGGGAGCGCAGGCGCGCTGTCCCAGTCTTGCCACTGCGTTGCTTGGCGACGATGACCTCAGTCATGCCCTTGTCCTGGCTGTTGGCGTTGTAGACCTCATCCCGGTACAGGAACACGACCACGTCGGCATCCTGTTCGATAGAGCCAGAGTCGCGCAGGTCCGCCAGCAGTGGGCGCTTGTCGTTACGGCGGTCGCAATCGCGCGACAGCTGCGATAGGACGATCACCGGAATGTTGAGATTCACCGCCATCAGCTTGAGCAGGCGGGTCGCTTCGCCGATGCCGATGTTCTTGTTTTCTGCGCCGATGGTCTCGAGTAGCTGTAGGTAGTCGATCACCACCAGGGACAGCGGGTTTGCCGCGTGCTCGCGCTGGGTCTGGGCGATGATCTGCTGCACCCGGGCGCTGCGCGGGCGCGAGATGACCAGCGGCGCATTCTTCAGCATCCGCACGGCGGTGGTGAACTTGCTCCAGTCCTCTTCGGTCAGGTCGGCGCGCTTGACGTGCTCGTGCGGGATACGGCCGTTGGAACATACAGCGCGCGTCATCAGCTGCTCGGAGGTCATCTCCAGCGAATGGACCGCGACTCGTTTACCCAGGCCGACGGCGACGTGCTCAGCGATATTGAGCGCCAAGGTGGTCTTGCCCATAGCTGGACGCGCCGCCAGGATGATCAGGTCACCGCCCTGCATGCCGGCGATCAGCTCGTGGATGTCGTCGTAGCCGAGGGACAGACCAGTGATCTCCCCTGCACCTTGCTCATACCGCCGCTGCAGGTCTTCGGCCACGCGGCGCAGGACGATGCCGGCCGGCTCCAACTCGCACGGCTGGGACTTCAGGAGATCGCCCAGCCGCGCCTGAGCAGCGGAAAGCACATCCGTTGCCTCACGGCCGTCTTTGGCGAAACCGTCGTTGGCGATGTCGGTGCCGGCGGCGATCAGGGCTCGGCGTAGTGCCGTCTCCCGAACGATCTCGGCATAGGCACGCACGTTGGCCGCGCTGGGCGTCGCTGAGGCGAGCTCAATCAGGTATGAGCCCCGTTCGATGCGATCACCGTGGCCGCGGGCGTTGAACCAGTCACCGATGGTCACTGCATCGAACGGCCGTTGGCGCTCGGCCATGTACCGAATCGCCCGCCAGATGAGCTGGTGGTCGTGGCGGTAGAACTCGGCGTCCGTGAGGTCCGACACCAGGTCCCAGGCTTCCGGTGAAAGCATCACCCCGCCCAGCACCGCCTGTTCCGCCTCAATGCTGTGGGGAGGCAACCGCACCCCTTGAGCAGACGAGTTCACGCGGCAACCCTCCCTGGCCAAGTAGATTGAAGAAAAGGACTAGGGGTTGGACCAACAGGGGACACCTGATGCAAGCAAGTCCGTTTGTCGTGTGGGTGACCATCTTCACTGCGCTCTGTTGCGCGATCATCCTGGCCTACGGTGGATGGCAGATTCACCTGATTCAGAGTGAGGCTAAGAAGCTCAAGCTGGCTCAAGGCGAAGCGAGCAACGCCGCACTCGGTGAAGCTAGAGCGCCTTTGGGGCTCGCGCGCCAGCGCTTGGAACGTGCCATTGCGGCAGGTTCCACGAAGTCCAACTTCTTTTCCGAACAGAGCGCTGAGCGCGACGACATACTTCGTCAGCTGTCCTCTCATGACGTCGCAGACATCGAACAGTTGGGAAGCAAACTGAAAGGGATCGGGCCCTTTGGCGAAGAGGTGAAACAGTGCGCCGTGGATTTTCATTATCTTCAGGCAAGTGCAGACCTCATCCTCAACTTTGAGGGGTCGTTTACGGAAGACCAGCAATGCAACGTTGCCAGCTGGTTCACGAGTGACGTTGAGCGACTGCACAGCCGCGTGAGGGCCGTACATGAGCGCGCGCTGCAGGGACGAGAACGACACTAGCCCACCTCCGCCGCTTCATCAGAGCTGGCGCGGTCGAAGACCTTCAGCATCTCTGCCGGCCGGGTCAGAAACTCAAAGTCCGGGCGCCAGTTCTCGTGCGGCGCTGCGTAGGGGCCTGTCCCGTTGCGGAAAGGATCGGCGGCGCACTCGGCGAAGTAGTCCGACCAGAGCTCGGCCGGGATGCGGTCGACCTGGTACTTCGCGGCGGCGATCTGCCTGGCGAGCGCGATGCAGCGCTTCACCTGCTGCTGGCGCTTGTCGCGGCCGATGGTGGGGCTGACGGCCACCAGCAGGCCATGCGGCTTGCCCAGCGCAGCGTTGTACGCCTGGACCGCATCGTCCGTGACCTGGGCGAGCCGCTGCTCCTTCTCCGCACGCTTCTGGCCGATGTCGGTCGGTGGGCGCGGCACGCTGCCGGCATCGCCGGCGGCGGGAAGTTCTGAGCGAAGCGAAGAACTAAAGCTTTTCTCCTGTTCCTGTTCCTGCTCCTGTTCCTGCTCCTGATTAGGCATAGTCTTCGGGAAGACCTCCGCGAAGGCTTTGCGGAAGCCTTCCGTCATGCCATTGGCAAAGTCTCGGCAGCGTTGCAGCACAAGGGTTTTCAGGCTGCACTCGGGCAGCATGTCCACAGAGCTAGCCCATGCTTTGATGACGTTTGGGGACTCCGGCGGGTTGTACTTTAGGAAGTTCGGGAGGGCCACCAAACAGGCGTTTTCGTCGTGCTCTGCCATACCCTTTTCGGATACTTCCCGGAAGGCTTCCCCAAAGGCTTCCGCCGTCCAGCGCATCTCGGCGGCCAGGCCGGGTAAGGTCGCGCGCATGGCGCCGAGTGCGGTCATGCCCGGGTGCGTCAGCAGCATGAAAAACGCCAGCTTGGCGTCGTCGGTGAGGCCATTGAACTTGGCATCGTTCCAGATACGCGGATCGATTTTGCGGTAGCGGCTCATGCAGCACCTTCCAGCGGCAGCTCGGGCTCCGGTGCCGGATGGCGGCGAGCTTCAGCGCGCGCCATCTCTGCGGCGCGTAGGCTGTTGTATTGGGCGAGCTCCTCCAAGCTGAGAGGTTCGTTGCCCTCAACCTTGTGGAACAGACCTCTCACGAACTGACGATCACAGGCCATACCGTCCCCCTTGTGGTATCGAAACCGTGGCGTGTTGCGCGATATGGGCCAGGACATGCTGGAGTGCCGTGCAGGCCCGCTCGATCTCACTGACCTCATTGGGGGTAATGCGTCCATCAGCCAGCGCTTCGGACACGATGTGAGCGAGATCCCCCTGCCCTGCAGCTGCAGCCAGCATCCCCTGGATGAGTGAGCCGCTCTTGGGCACCTCCGCCGACTGAATGACAAAGCCATGCGAGGCAGCCAGGGCGTGCAGGATGCGGAAGTCGTTCGCATACCCCATCAACTCGTCGGCTTCTTTGAGTGTCAGGTGGTGCGTGCAGTTGTTGGGATTGACCTTGTTGCGGAGCACGGCTCCGGACATTCCCAAGCGCGGCGCGAGCGATTCGCTGCCTCCTGGGTAGTCCTTTACGGTCTTGTGTGCGGCGTCTTGGATGTTCACTTGGCGGTGCCCTGCACGTTTCGTTTGGAGGTTGGCTCCTGCACTCTGGCTTTCACCCAAGTAGCTGCGGAACCTTTGCTAAGTTCTAAGAGTTGCCCCGGCGTAGGATTGGAGATGCGAACCAACCTCTCCCACGCCGGAGCACAAAATGGATTCTGAAATCGGACAGCTTGCTGAAGAGCTGCAAGTGATCAGGGCGCGAGTCCTGGCGCAAGAAACCGTCATCCATGCTCTGCTCATGCACTGGGGCGAGCCTCGCAAAAAGATCACGGCCTACCTCGATCTCTTGGCCGAGCGCCTCGAGGCAGACCTCGGCGCGCAACCAGTGCCAGAGCGCGTGCTCCATGCGACCCGCGAGGTAATGCAGGTGGCGCGCGATTCTTTGGGCGTGCTTTCACCCCCAGACCAATGAAGGTGCCGTCAGCGCCCAGCTTCAAGTGGAAATCAAGCTGCGTCACTAAGTTTTCTTCCTCGCTTGGGCCACTTGAAGCTCATCAGACGTATTGCTGCTTCCGCCCGAGGAGCTTTAGTCCGCCCGGCCAAGATTTCTCGAACAGCATTGGGCGTGACGCCCATATGTGTGGCCATCTCTTCCAAGCCGGCGCCCGCCTTTAGCAAGCCTTCGATATGAGCTTTCCAGTCCATAAGGCGGACACTACAGGATTCTGTAGCTTCTGGTCAACAGCATTCTGTTACAGAAATCTGTGAGCATTTCGGACATGAGCACTATCGGAAGCCGCGTTCGCGCTGAACGCGAGGCACAAGGAATTCCCAGGTCGGTGCTGGCCACTAAGACCGGCATCGGGTATAGCACGCTGGCGGAACTCGAGCGCGGAGGCATGCAAACCTCCACAAAGCTGCGGGTCATAGCAGACGCGCTCGGCGTTTCCCTCAAGTGGCTTGAGACAGGAAAAGGTGCTAAATCGCCTACCTCTGCAGCGCTCGACCCTCAGTGGGATGACGTCACTGCATACAGCCAAGCAGTGGGCCTAGGTGCAGGTGCAGAGGCGCAGGAGTACGCCGAAACGCATGCACTTAAGTTCAAGACGAGTAGCCTTCGGAAGCGAGGCATCTATGGTCGCAATCTTGCGGTTTACTACGGCAAGGGCGACTCCATGGAACCGACTCTAAAAGATGGAGACGCCATCTTGTTCGATACGTCAGACACACGACCTGTGGACGGCTCGCTATTCGTGATTCAGCGGGGGCGAGAGGTGCACGTGAAGCGAGCCGAAGTGCTTGATGACATAGTCTATTTTCGCAGCGACAACCCATCTGGCGACCATGCTTGGCGAAAGCCTCGTCGCATGGACTCAAAGAAGGAACCGATTCTAGTCATTGGGCGAGTCCATTGGGTTGGTTCCTGGGTGGACTAACGGGATACAACTGGAGGAAGCAACGTGGACAGTTTAGCTACTGGGTACGCGGCATTCGGTGTCGTCATCTTCGTTTTCAGCCTTATCCTGGCAGTTCTTTGGATTCTGGTTCCATTCGCAGTGTTTGGGATCAAACCATTGCTGCGGCAGCTAATAAGTGAGCAGAAGAGAACAAACGAACTGCTTCACAACGTCTCTCTACGGCAGCAGCATCTAGCCGAGATCTATCAGAATTCTCCTCCCCCGCAAGCCAGGACCCCAGCCATCTGAATTTGGTTTGGCACTGCAGGAGTTAACGAGCCGGCCCAAATCTACAGAATCCTGTTGACAAGGCGTTACAGCATTCTGTAATGTCCGTCTGACCCTTCTGGCAGACGGAGCAGCATGTCTACCACTCTTTCATTTGTTGTCGTTCTGTCACTTGCACTGGCCGCAATGGCCTTTGCACGTCGAGTTCGTGCAGCGGGGAATCGCCGCACGCCGAGCCGCACGCTGTGGACAGGTACTTGGCCGCTACCCCCAGGATCCTTACTGGATGACGCCTACACCTACGACCATCTAACCCCGGTCTGGCGCGTGCCTTCGACCACGGGAGAGTCTGCGAAGCAGGCGGCTGGTGCCAAAGACGCGCACGTCACATGCAGTCTCCACGTACGCCCGAGTAATTCCTTTAGTGAATCCATAGAGGTCATCCCCAATCGCCCTGCTCCAGATGATGATGCTGGTGCGTGGAGGAAGGACCGCAGGCAGTGCCGTCATTTTCAGGGCGTCCCCCATGATGGGGATTGTCCGCAGAGACTCCGGACGCAGGCGGGCGAAGATGCCTCCCCTCGTGAAGCCGACGCTCTTGATCGTCACCTCGACGAAGCCGGTATTGATCACCTGGATGCCAATTTGGCCGGTCGGATTGTGGTCAAGACCGCTATCACTTCGTGTGGTGAACAGCACACGCGCATCGACTTCATCAATGCTTGCCTGTCGGGTCATCCAGACCGGGATAACGCGCAGTCGCACTTTGTCTCGATAGATATCTCGCATCGTATTGAGGACGCCCAATACCGCGCCCAGCACAGCGATAGCCAACGTCAGCCAGCCGGTCCATTCCATGTCGATCCCTCCGTCAACGACACGAGTCTAGCTGCTCGCGGCGGTGACCTATGACCTCGTCTTCCGGCTTGCCAGGAGGCCGCCGCATCGACGTGCACGTCTCCGGCCTGACGCTGGGCATCGAGCGCACACCCGAAGGTTTCAGCGCCACCTTCTACAGCGCCGGTCGCGCCGTCTCCGCTCTCATGCTCTGGGGCGACACGCTGCGATTCCAGGATGGGGCATTCCCCGCCATCTGGGTTGGTGATCAGGCTTGCATCGACATCGATCCGCAGATGTTCCAGGTCGTCCGCGAGTGGCATGACGCCCTGCCGCCGCGCCGCACGGTGACCCGCTTGGCTGGCCAGCCCGAAGCCAAGCCCATCGACAACGCCGAAGCCATCGCTGCGGGCGCCGCTGCCAAACATGGAGCGCTCTGCGATGGCCGCTGCTGAAACCAGCTTTGACCGCCGCGCGCGCCCCATGCGCTGGCCGCCGCCCTCGGGCGCGGTTCTGCCCGTCGACGGCCTGATCACGGGCAATCGCGATATCGAGCGGAGCAGCTGGTGGAACGGCGCACCGCAGCCCCTTCCCTCTCACGTCCCGGAGAACCCATGAGCCAGGTCATCGACTTCCGCGCGTACGAGACCGCGCGCAACCAGGCGGCGCGCCTGGGCATTCCCCGCACGACAGCCGTCCGCATGGTCGCCGATGAGCGCCGCGCCGGCAGAACCGGGCAGCACGTGGCCGGCCAGCTGCGCCGGCAGGTGATGGGCAGCGCGCGTCCCACCACGCCGCCGGGTGCCGCATGAACCTCGCCGTCACCTGCATCGAGCGTACCCATCGCGGCGTTGCGCCGCGAGCCGCGATCACTGCGCCGCAGAACGACCACCGAGAGCTGGTCGACGAAGCCACCCGCCTCCGCACCTTCGAGGTTTCCGCGCAGTGCCGCGGCGGCCACGTCGAGCGCTACACCCCTCCTCCGCGAGGCTCCACCGTCCGCAACCAAAAGGAAATTTCGCAATGAGTGAAACCAAACCGGCGAATGAGCAGGCGCGCGCCGCCTTGTCTCCGGTCGCCACGAACGTCGCCGAGATGCTCGCCGATTTGAACGGCGGCGTCTTCCTCGAACAAGTCGGCACCGCCATGTCCGATGTCGCGCTCGGCGTCGTCAACTTCGGCGACAAGGGCAAGACCGGTGAAGTCGTCCTGAAATTCAAGATGACCCGCATCGGCGAGAGCAACCAGATCGCCCTGACACATGCGATGGCTTACAAGCGGCCCACTTCTAAGGGCAAGCGTGGCGAAGAGCTCTCCGGCGACACCCCGCTGCACGTGAACTCGGGCGGCCGCCTCACGCTCATGCCCGACACCCAGAGCAAGTTCCCTTTTGCCCAGAACGGAGCCAATGAATAATGGAAGCTTCCGCCATCAGCTTGATCCAGAAGACCGCCGTAGACGCCGAAGGCTTGCGTGTGGTCGACAGTCACAAGCCCGTAATCGCGTTGCCTGGTGACTACCAGCTGCACGATCTGGAGGCCTTCCAGCAGAACCGCTCGCAGTTCCGCGGCACCTTCCACACTTCCTCACTGGAGGCCTTCGCCGACTACACCAAGCGAGGATATGGCATCTCGGATACGCACGGCGCGCACCCGGGCTTCGTTGATCCCGATTCGATGAGTGCGCGCGTGTTCTTCGACCTGCTCGTGAACACGGATGGCGGCGATTTCCTGCCCGGCCACGCTCTGCACCAGGCCGTGCTTCAGCTCAAGAAGACGGCGGAGCATGCGGCGGTGCTCGGCGCTAACGGCCGTAAGTTCCTGCAGGTCGATCTGATCGAGTGGCTTGAAGACTGGCATCCCAATATCGCGGCGCTCGCCGATGAAACCGGCGCCGCCGTGGGCTTGCCATTGGCTATCGCCGCCATTCGACGCCTGGAGATTGCATCGAAGACGAACAGCACGCACACCACCGAAGCCTTGCGTGCTGAGCGGACGGCGATGGAGCAGGTGGAAGCGCGTGGCGCCGGCCAGCTGCCGACTCGCATCGTCTTCCGCTGTGTGCCGTACCCGGGCCTGCCTGCTCGCGACTTCCCGCTGCGTGTGGCCGTCATCACTAGCCACGAGAAACCCATGCTCGCCCTCCGGATCGTCAACCCGGAAGCCATCGCCGAAGCCATCGCGGAAGACTTCCGCAAAGCCTTGGCCGAAGGCATCGGCGAAGCCGCCACGCTCACCTTGGGCACCTTCAAGCCCTGACCGCGCCCCCCTGGAGCCCGTCGCCACAAGGATGGAACGGCGCGGGCTCCGACTTTTCCAGGAACCCTCGGATGAAGACCAAGATGGTCACCATCGGCCCCTTGCGGCTGTACTGCGGCGACGCCGCCGCCATCGTGCCGCAGATTACCGGCCAGGTGGATTGCGTGATTACCGACCCGCCATATGCGGAGCGCACCCACCAGGGCGCGCGCACGAACCGCAAGAGCGCAGACGGCAAGCGCCTCGTGCCCTTCCCCTCTCTGTCCGACTCCCAGTTCCTGGCCGCAGTCGAACAGTGGCTCGCCGTCGCCGGTGGTTGGGTAGTTGCCACGGTCGACATGCGCCACGCCGCGCTGCTCATGGATCACCCGAAGCTGGTGCGCCTGGGCGTGTGGGTGAAAAACAACCCGATGCCCCAGCTCACCGGCGACCGGCCGGCACAGGGCCATGAGACGGTGCTTGTGATGCACTCCGGAGCGCGGCGCAAAGCCTGGAACCGCGGCGGCGGGCCGGCGACCTGGCGGCACAACGTCTGCAACCGGGCGACCGTGCCGACCGAGAAACCGTTGGCCCTCGTCCGGGACTTCGTTTACGACTTCACCCAGCCCGACGAAATGATCCTCGATCCCTACATGGGCTCTGGCACTACCGGTGCCGCCTGTCTGCTCGAGGGTCGCCGATTCATCGGAATCGAACGCGATCCCCAGCACTTCAAGATTGCCGTCGCCCGCCTTCGCAATCTGCACGAAACCCTGCAGGTGGCCGCATGAGGGCACTCAGCATCATGCAGCCCTGGGCCTGGCTGATCGTCCACGGCCACAAGCCGGTCGAAAACCGGAAGTGGCCCACCAGCTTCCGCGGCCCCTTCCTTGTCCACGCCGGGCAGAAGTTCGACCAGGCGGGCTACGACGTGGTGCGCGAGTGCTATCCGGAGATTCAGATGCCGGCACCCAGCGAGTTCCCCAAGGGCGGCATCGTCGGCGTGGCAACGATCACCGACTGCGTCACGCGCATGAACTCGAGCTGGTTCTACGGCCCGTATGGCTTCCTGCTCGAGGACGCGCGCCCGCTGCCGCTGGTGCAGTTCCGTGGGCAGCTGTCGTTCTTCGACGTGCCCGACAAGTGCCTGGCTGATCCGCGCGCAGCGCACCTTACAGAAAGCGCGGAGGCCTTCTAATGTTCCCTGTCCCACTGAGTACGAAGCAGCGCTTCCAACCGAGCCTTAATGCAGTCGTTCGGTCGAAGACCTCGTGCAATCAATCGGGCAGCTTGGATGGCGGCGGCCTCCGCAGCTTCTCGGCTAACGAATCCACCGCCTACGTGGACCCGGGCCAAATACTCAATCTCGTCCGCTGCAAAGACGTAACCCGTGGCTTCCCACAACGACGTTTTATCTGCCGCCAGTCCTGCCGTGCTGAACAGCACAAACGAGCCTTCTTTGCTCACGAACGTGGTCTCTCGGCGGTCGGCAGGAGTGTACTCGCGTGACGCGACGAGATAGTGAGGCTGCCCAGCGCCGCATGAAGCAACCGACGAAGGACCAGCTGCGTGCGCAGCTCGCACAGGCTGCCAGCGAGATCGAACGCCTGCAGCGCGCGCTCCGCGACTCCTGGTGGCGACGCCTATTGCAGAAGGCTCAACGGCTGCTTCGTCTGAGCGCGGGAACGGAAATCTGACATGCGCAAAGTCGGATGCTCCATGTTAACGACCCCAGCCCTTGCTTCGAGCGAGACGCAAAGCCGTTTCCTCCGCCTCTTCGGCAGTGCCGCTCGGGGTAAAGGTGAGTTCATGAATCCAAGCGCCGGAGCCCGGCAATCGAAAGGAAAATCGAACTTGCCAGTATCGGATGCCGAACGCCGTGGTGCGCTCAATTGTCCGGAGCGTCAGTTCCGCTCCGTTTTCGACAACTTTTCGCTCTGCCATGTCGGACCTCGTCGGCTTGCCCTCCATCGGCTAATTATTCCCGTAGAGCTCGCCGCGCTGCAACAACCGGCACGCGCGGGCGCCCCTCCCCTGGGATCCACCACCCGGCCATGAGAAAGAGCGTCGACACCCACGGCATGCTCCCGCCGAAGCCACTGATTCCAGAGCGGCAGGCGCTGATTGACCTGCACCGCTGGCGATACGAGCCAATCCCGCATGTGCCGCGCAATGCCATCGTGGTGACGCCGCATCGGGTGCTGTTCAATCCCGAAGACGACTACGAAGACTATGCGCTTTACCACGCGACACGAACGATGCTCGCTATGAACCGACAGAAGCGCCGGCGCGGCGCTGGGGTGCCGTGATGCATGATTCCCTCACACTCACGCATTCCGAAGTCCAGGAGGCGACGGGTGCCGTTCACCGGACTAAGCAACTCGCTTGGTTCCACCAGCAAGGCATCCCAGCGGCTCTTGGCGTCGACGGAAAGGTGAAGGTGTTACGCGAGGCCTACCTCGCAAAGATGATGCCGAAATCCGGCAGCGCGCGCCCGAAGGCGAAAACTGAACCCAGGTTGGATCTACTTAGGAAAGCTAGCTGATGGGCCGTCCAAGGAAAAAACAAACCGGTCTGCCAAGCTATTGCTACTGCGACAAGCGCGGGAAGCTGTATATGCTGCACCCGGCGGGAGCCGACTCGCAAGGCAGGCCCAAGCATCGACGCATAACCTACGGGGACCTGGAAAGTCTGCTCGCTGCCTGGCGGACGACCTATGGGGAGGCTGCGCTCACTGGCGGCAATTCCGTTGGCGATTGGCTTGACGCTCTGCAGGTGGACATCCAGGACCGGGCAAAGGCCGGTGACTTGGCTCAGTCAACCGCCGCCGACTACCGGCGCCGCATCAAAGTGCTGCGCTTAGTATGGTGCGACGTGTGTCTGGACGACGTCGATGTCCCCATGCTCTTCCGCTGGCGCGACGCACGTGGGCAACAGGGCAAGGTTCAGGCCAATCGGGAGCGCACGTGTCTCTATGAGGCCTTCAAGCTGGCGGTACGCGCTGGGCGCCTGCGGGAGAACCCAGTCCGCTTCCTGGAACCCTTCAGGGAGAAGCCGCGCGACCGGTATGTCACCGATGATGACTTCAACGCGGTTTATGCGCACGCTTCCCCCATTGTTCGCGCCGGGATGCTGCTGGCCGCCGTCACTGGCCTACGTCAAGGTGACCTACTGAAGATCCGCCGAAGCGATTTCAGCGACGCCGGCCTGACAGTGCGCACGAGTAAGACGGGCGCGGGTCTGGTCATCGGGTGGTCCGACGGCTTGCGACGAGCTGTCATTGAGGCCGCGAGCACTCGCGACTTTGTGCCGCTCGTGCTGCTGGCTACTCAGGAAGGTGAGGCTTATACGGGCCACGGCTTCCGAACACTCTGGCAGCGCGCGATGCTCACGGCCCTGAAGGCCACTCCGGGACTTGTGCGCTACACCTTCAACGACCTGCGGGCTAAAGCCGGCAGCGACGGCCGGGACTGGAAACTGCTCGGCCACATGGATCGACGTACGTTCGAACGCGTCTACAACCGCCTCCCGCGCAAGGTGTCTCCCGCTCGTTAAACAGTATCGTCCCAGCCACCAAGGCCTTCACGGAGTGGAAAGGCAGGCCGCGACCCTCGGAATTCAAACTTCAACTCTGAATTGCCATTGGACCTGGGGCCCCTAATGTATTCGTGAATGTTTCCCACTATATCAATCACTTACGTACCGTCAACCGCTCTTTTCCAAACGCCCGATTGCGTAATAGAATTTAGAGGGTTCTGGGCGACGCCTCTATGTCCAATCTCCACGCTAAGCGACTTCTACTCGTGGAAGACGATTACCTCGTGGCCGAGTTCACGAGGGACCGAGTCATGGAATTGGGGTACGAGGCCATTCTTTGCCCCACTAGAGATGCTCTCGATCTGGTTCATGCTGCTGCCTATGATGCTGCATTGCTAAGTGTTGCTCCGCTCAATCCCCTAGTTCCTCTTATCGCAAAACACCTGAAGGCAAGTGGGAAACCATTTGCCTTGCTCGCAGATGCCGCACGGTTCCTACCTCCCGATATGGCGGAAGTGCCTACGCTTGAGCTCCCCTATCATCTGATTGAGCTGAAGATTGCTCTGCGGGAGCTGACATAACTACGATCACCGGGTCAGCGTCAGCTGCTGAGGGCGCGGCATGATTCGCAGAATCTTTAGCATCCCCAAACTCACGTCCGGCCCTCGCAAGGAGGAGTCCGGCCTCTTCCAGCATCACTTCCCGCTGAGATGCAGTTAGCCATCGCTCCAACGCTCTGAGCTCGCATAGGATCGCCACGTTCAAGATTGCATAGTCAGAATGGGCACGAACAAGGACAGCGCACGCGTCTCGAAAAGTGCCGATAACGGATTCAAACTGCGATGAATTCATCCATTTGTGCTCCGCACTTTCAGGACTATTCGCTAGTCGTGGCGCGCGCCTGAGAAAAACCCCCTATCACACGAGCGACGCGCGGAGAGCCGGAGCCCCAACGCAAGGAGTCATTTCGGGCGAGCGCTCCCGTTTACCTGTACGCCTCGTTGCGCAGGAGCATGGTGAGGCCTAGTTAACTGATGCTCGCAAGGGATGAATTTCCCTGGCTCAGTGCACTATTCACCACCCCAATGAATATCACTGAGAAAGTGACTTAGTTGAAGCCTTTCCTTGACCACTTGGCGTCGCCGAAGCGCTAGAGAGTACGACTCCGTCCGTGCTTTTCCACATCTCGTAGTCTTCATCCAACTGTGCTCGTTCTTCCGCAGAGAACATTTCACGAGCCAGCTTGAACATCGTATCTTCCTCTTCCTTTGCGTGGTGTTCGATTAGTTCACCGAAGACCTTCGTCCTGCCCGCAAACTCCGGCGTTCCAACCTCCGCGGCATGCACCTCGGGCATCACTGAGTTCTCAACTGCATGATGTTCGGCAACCGCCTCGGCATGTGTCTGCAGCCCATCTCGATCAGCGCGCTCTTTGAATGCAGGGTAGAACACCTTCTCTTCCCACTTTGCATGCGGAACCAGTCCAGCCTCAATCTGCTCCAAAAGAGTCTTCCTCTTCTTGACAGCACGGTCAGATGTTTGCTTTAGCTCTGCAAACAGCCCTCGCAGATCATCATGCTCGCTTTTGAGTGTTTTCAGAATGTCACGTTTCATTTTTGCCTGCCTTTTAGGTGGGTATTCTCGAGCTCGCCACTTTCGCGGTAAGCACCGTTTCAATTTTTCGCAATCAAGAAGGGCCAGCTAGCGCTGACCCTTCGAGAGAAGACCGTCAATCAGCGACCTTAACGGCTCTGATCCTGTTCGACTTCAGTCTTGCCATCGGAATTCTTGCCTTGGCGGCTTTGGTCACCCTGACCCTTCTCACGCAGATTCTGCTCGCCGGTGCGTGTTTCGTTTTGAGTGGACTGACCGTCCGACCGTTCCTTCTTGTCCTGCTGATCGCCGGCCACGGTCTGGCCTGATTGGCCATTCTTCCCACCGAGATCGCCCTGATTCTCACCGGGGCTTTTCTGCGGCCGGGTCTGGCCCACGTCGTTCTGTTGGTTTCCCACGATACATCTCCAAATAGTTGTCGCCGTTGCGACAACAAGCATTCTGCACCCTCGCCAATGAAGAGAGTGTCTGCCCCCCTCGAATCGAAAGAACACTTATTCGTCGCATCAGACGTGCTAGCTTGGTCCTGCACAGCATTTGCGTATGACGTTTCCTACGCCGCCGCGTGCGTGTTTGCAGCGCACTTGGAGAAGAGCATGCGCCAGCCGAAGAGACATCGCATCGTGCTAGATATGGATGCGTTCTTACGCACATATGAACTGTCGACTGCTCGGGCCATGGAATGCGCGGAGAACGAAGGATGGCCCATGGCGTCAAACGCTGACCTTTCGGCCCTGCTGTTGGCGAATGATCGCGCACTGCGCTTCATTGAGCAGCTCACGACCCAACAACCGAAGACTGACAGCCAGCACTTTCCGAACAGAGCCACACTGCTTGGCACCTAATAGTCTGTGCAGTCCACTAAGCGGGACGAGGGGCCGTCCTTGGGCCAGCGTTACAGCGCCTGGCACTGCAACTGGCACAACGCTCGAGAGATAAGGGGCATCTTGAGAACTAACTGCATATTCAAAGGTGTTGCCCGGGCGAGACTATTCAGCTCCAGAGCAGGCGACGCATCTCACAACATGTCTCTCGAAAGCAACAACCTATAACTTGGAGCTCGCAGGATGAGACCGGAAATGGATGAACTGGACGAATCTATCGTCAAACAGATGCTCTGGGATTTCGCCATACGCTCGACTGAGCATTCCATTCTCATGCTCGATGAGCGAGGAAACATCATGTGGAGCAATTATGGAGCTTCCCAGATTCTCGGCACCAACTCCGCGGCGGCCAAGGGAACCAACTTTTCTCGGTTCTTCACTAGCATGGATCAGCGCAACGGCATTCCAGAGCACGAGCTCCGAGTTGCTGTTGAGAGCGGCTACGCTACGGACGATAGGTGGATGATTCGAGTGGATAGGTCACGCTTCTGGGCGTCCGGCGTCACTGTTAACCTGGGCATCGAGGGTGAACACACCGCATTCGTTAAGATTTTTCGTGATCTTACAGAAGCCAAGATGCAGCTTGAGGCTACACGTGAAGAGACTCGAGCGGCTGCCTCTATAGCGGATAGCATGAGTAATGGCATTGCCCTGCTTGCTCATGAATTGCGCAATCCATTGACTGGAATCAGCCTGGGGATTGACCTTCTCCAAGGCAGGTTACCCGACGATCCAGTGCTACGCGGTCCGATCACTGCAATCGACAGCAATTGCAAGTTCGCTGCTCGGCTTGTGGATGATCTAATGCAGCACAGCAAGATCCACTCGGATGGATTCCAGTTAGAACGAGTTGAGTGCACACTTCGACATCTCCTTGAGGTCTCTGTATCTATTGCCAAGCAGCAGATGTCTCAGCCTGATAGACCCATCTCCATCCTGGTTCCACCTGTCGAAATCGATATGAAGATCGACTGCATGCGCATGCAGCAAGTGCTCGTCAATCTTCTGACGAACTCCATTCGCTATTCACCCGTAGACGGGAGGATCATTGTGACTGGCACTCTCGAGGGTTCGGAAGTGATTGTTCGTGTTACCGACGAAGGTGCGGGTATCGAGGCGGACAAACTGGAGCATCTGTTTGAGGCGTTCACTAGAAGTCGCCTACAGGGAACTAAACTTGGCCTCGGGCTCGGCCTAGCCCTTGTCAAGAAACTGGTAGACCTTCACGGTGGCACGGTTCAAGCTCGTAGTGAAGGAACCAACAAAGGCAGCCAGTTCGTGATTCGCTTTCCATCGGGTATTCATCTAACGCATTAGTTGAATATCGACACTGGTGAGACTATTGGCACAAGTTATGAAGCCAGTAGCAATTCTGACCCGCCGTCTGGTGGGTCAACGACAAGTGTGGATCTGAGCTCGACTTCGCGCGGTGGTCCAGGCAATCGGTTACCGGCCGCTAAAAAAGCGGCTTTTCGGTACTTACATTCAATAGCTTACCTGGCCTTCAACTTGCTTCTTTTTGAGCATCATATCGAGGCATATTATTGAATTACCTAACTTTTTCTAGCTTTTGAGTATCTGGTTGAAAATCCCTGTGTCGGGGGTTCGATTCCCTCCCCGGCCACCATGTTTTTCAAGTCGCCTGAAACCCGCACCCAGTGCGGGTTTTTCGTTTCTGCGCCCTGCTCAGCCCACCGCATCAGGAACAAAGAAGAACACCGCCGCCAGAATCAGGTACACCGCCAGCAGCTGCACGCCGCGCAGCCAGTCGGCGCGACCGTCGCTGGCCACCTGCCCTGCAATCAACACTGCAAACAGGATCGTCAGCACCAGACCCGGCCCGAACACCAGGCCCATCGGATGCGGACCGATGCCATAGCTCAACAGCACCAGCAACGGCGCCACCAGCAAGGCCAATTGCACGCTGGCGCCGAGCGTGATCGACATCGACAAGTCCATGCGGTTCTGACGGGCCGCCACGATGGCCGTGGCCTGTTCGGCCGCCCCGCCGATCACCGCCAGCACGAATACGCCGGTGAAAGCGTCGGAGAAGCCCATGGCTTCGCTCGCTGCCTCCACGGTGCCGACCAGGATTTCGCTCAACCAAACGATGCCGGCGGTCACCGCGAACAGCACCAGCAGTGCCTTGCGCGGCGTCCACGCCGGTCCGTGGTGAATGTCGTCATGTTGTGCCGAGTCAGCTCCGGCCTCTGCACCGCTTCTGACCAGCGCGAACGCCACGTTGGCGATGTAGACCGCCAGCATGATGCAGGCGATCAGAGCGCTGATGGAATTCATCTGACCTTCTGCGTGCGGCACGATGCTCAGATAGGCCGCAGGCAGAATCAGCGCGATCACCGCCAGGGTAAGCATTGTCGCCTGGGTGCGAGCAGCGCGCGCGTCGTAAGTCTGGTCGCCATGCTTGCTGCCGCCCAGCACCATTGCCACGCCCAGCACAAACAACACGTTGCCGATGATGGTGCCGGCCAGCGATGCCTTTACCATGTCGTGCAGACCACTGCGCAGTGCAGCCAGCGCGATGATAAGTTCGGCCGCATTGCCAAATGTGGCGTTGAGCAGGCCGCCCAAGCCCGCGCCCAAGCGCGTGGCCAGCACGCCGGTGGCCTGCGCCATGATCGAAGCCAACGGCACAATGCCGAGCGCCGCGACGGCAAAGATCAGCAAATCATTACCTGGCGCAAGATGCTCCAGAATAATGGCCAACGGCACCAGCACCAGCAGCCATTTCATGCCCGGTTCCTGCGTTCGGCAGTCGCGACGCCGTACAGTCACCCACCCGGGCATCAGCGGCAATTGCCCTTTGGCCCTACGGCATAGCGCGTACCCAGCCGAAACCGCTGCCGAAGTGACGTAGCTTGATTAAGCTGGCTTGCGCGCGAACAACCACCACATCAGTCCCCAGCAGATCAGGCCGACTGCCGTGAGCAAGGCGGGAGTAAACACAAAAACCAATGCCGAAGTTGATGATGTGGACAGCCACATCGCATCAACGTAGAACCACGCCGTCAGCACCAGCACCAGCAAGGACGCCACGGCGCTTGCGCGCGTCCTGGCAATCGAAGGCGCCCGCGACAGAGCGAAGCATGCCAGCAGCAACAGATACGGCATGAGGACCCACGGATAGAACCAGTTCCACTGAAAGCGACCGGCACCATGCACCAAGGCGGCCACTGCCACACATGCGGCTGCCAATAAGAATGCTGTGGAAACCCCTGTCCATCGACTCATGGAACGCCCTTTGCGCGCTGACTGGCAGTCAGGCTCCGAAGCGGATGGTAGGCGTAACGGTTCAGAACTGCCAATGTGGTCGCACTGGGTCAGGATGGCATCTTTTAAGGCAGTGGCTGCCCGTCGACAACAGAAGGCCGCGGCGGGTGCAAAACCCACCGCGGCCCACGACATCAGAACTTCAGCGACAAGCGCGCATTGACTGCGTGGTCCTGACCTTCAGATCCGAACTGCCCGCCGTACCCCAGCTCCAGCATTGCAGCAGGGCTTAAGCGCGCCACCGCCTCCAGGCTCAACAAGGTCGCCCGCTTGCTGATCGGCGCCCCCCAGCTGGTGAACGCATCGCTGTCCAGCCATCCGGCTGTAGCGGTCGATTGCCAGTCGCCGCTGGCCATGCGGTAGGCCAACGAACCCTTCAACTGCAACCAGTCCTGACCGCCGCTTTGCCCCAGACGTTTCGCCAGACGCAGGCCCGCCGTACCAAAATCTACCTGACTGCGTTCGGCATCCACCTTCAGCGCGCTCATCCCGCCGGTTTCCTGCAAGCGCGGATCGCTGATCGCTACGCGCGACCATTGCGCATACGGCTCCACCAGCGTCTGCTCGCCCAGCTTCCATGCATAGCCCGCTTCGATGAATCCCTGCTGGCCTTTGCTGGTATAGCGTGCCTGATTGCGATCCAGATGCGGCCCATACGCGGCTTGGCGATCGGAAGTGACGCGGTGTTCCGACATCGCCCAGCCCGCGCGCAGCGCTACTCCATTCCATTGCTTGCCTGCATAGAGGCCGAGCGCGCGGCTTTCGGACTCGGCTTTGGCACCGCGTTCCGCCACCTTCGTATCACCCGTGATGCTGCTGCCCATGACACCCGCGATCCAGCCATTGGCGAATGCACGGTCATAGCCTGCCTTCATGCCGTGATTCTTGTGATCCACGCGCGCCGCGTTGCCATCACCATTGAACTCTCCACCCGAGCTCTTCGTATCAATCCAGATACCGTTGCTGGTCTTATCGTCGCTTTGATGGGTGAAGCCGTCTTGCGTGCTGCGCAGGCGGGAAGCCGCAGCTTCGTTGAGCTCATAACCCTGCTCAAGCAGAACGCCGCGCTGGCTGGCATACGTTTCGCCATTGATGCGATCAAAGGCCGCCGTGGCCTGGTCGGCACTGAGCTGGGTCAGGCGTTTCAGCAGCGCATTGTCATCGCTCATGTGGTCCGCGGCCTGAGCCGTGGCCAATTGGTTGCCAGTAAACGCCGCCGTCGCGAGCGCCTTGCCACGTTCAACATCCAGGTCAACGCGGTTGGCCGTCTGATCGACCTTCAGCGACAGAAACGGTTGATTGATGGCGTTCGCGCTGGCGAACGATCCCGCAATGCTCTGGGCGGTCAGCACGCGATAACGCTCGCCCAGGGTCGCGCCCGTTGCAATGATTTGACCGCCTTGCAGATCGGCTTGGCCGCTCACCTCCAGCCGGTCTGACTCGCCTTGCGTGCCCACATCCAGTTCGTAGGTCGAACCTGCCAGTTGGGTGTAGTTGCCATCGACGTGCAATGTGCCAATCCCCGCAACGCCCGGCGCGAGGGTGCCGGCCATCGTGGTCTGCGCCAGCGTGCCAGTACCCTGCAAGCGACCGCCGGCCGCCACGTGGGTGACGCCTTGCGAGACCTGGCCTTGCACGGTGGCAACGCCGGCCTGCACATCCAGACCGGTGTCCTGCAGACTGCCGTTGAGCAGAAGCTCGCCGCCAAATACCTGCATGTCGCTGGTCAAAGTGTTGGTACCGTTCAACTCCAGCACGCCGTCCTTGAGCACCGCACCAGCAAAGGAATTGTTGCCGCTCAGCCGCAGCCAGCCTTCGCCTGATTTGGTCAGCTTGCCTGTGCCGCTGATGTCATTTCGCCAGTCGTCCCAGGCCGCGCCCTCCCAGACCTTGGTGCCACCGGCGCGACGATCCATCTTGACCTCGGTGTCCACCCGCATCTGTCCGGGTCCATCAATCGCCTTCTTGAGGTCCATCAAACCCCAGCCGTAGATTTCGTCCACTCCCACCTCGCCCAGATCCTTGGCGGTGGTCAGCAGGACATCGCGCACCTGCGCGCTGGTCAGATAGGGATAGCGCTCGAACAATAGCGCCATGGCGCCGGTCACATGCGGCGCAGCCATCGAAGTACCGGTCTTGTCGTCCTGTCCGCTCACCAGCCCGGCTTTGGTCACTTCAAAGCCTGAGTTACTTCCATCCTTGTAGGTCAGCATTTCTCCTTCGATTTCACCGGTTGGAACGGTCGAGCTGATGTTGGTTCCGGGCGCGGTGATGCACCACGCCTTGCTGAGACCGCAAATGCTCGAGCTGGCGTCCAGTTTTCCGGTCGGCGCAAGATTGGCCACGCTCAGCCAATACGGCTCCGCTGCCTTGTCATAGCGCGGAATCGTCGCCAGGAATCCTGCGATGTTGCCGTAGTCATTGCCCGCCGCCCAAACCTGGATGGCGTCGGTCTTCTTGGCCCAGGCCGTGTATGCCTCGATGGTGTCGGCATTCGAAGCTGCCGCCTCATCCATTTCTTTCTCTGTTTTTGGCTCGCTCCCCCATCCCCAGGAATTGTTCAGGACGCGAACGCCCTGGGATTCCATCTTGGCAAACATGGATTGCAGCGCGTCGCCGGAAAGCTGCTGCGCCACATAGGTTCCGCCTGGCTGCCCCAGCGCGGACAGCATGTCCCGATAGATGTTGGTTGACATGGCCGCGGCATGCAGGTTGGAAGCGAATGCCACACCGTGACTGCCGGCGCCGTTGCGGCTGGCCGCAATCGTGCCGGCGACGTGGGTTCCATGTGTCTCGTAGTGATAGCCCTGCAAGCCGAGGATGTAATCAAGAGTGGCCTGCGACAGGGTCCCTTCCGCCACCCTCTTGCGCAACTCCGCCACCTTCGCTTCCGGCAGAGGTTCGGTATAGACCACGGAGGGGCTTCCATCGGCGTAGTAGCAAGCGTCCGGACCCGCGAAGGTATTGGGCGAATCACAATCCTCATCGTGAAGCAGCATGCCGCTGACTTTGCCTTGAAGATCGGAGTGCCAGCTCGCCACGCCAGAGTCCATGACGCCCACATTGATTCCTGCACCGCTCAGACCGCGTGCATATGCGTACTCGGCACCGATTGCAGCCAGACCCCAATCTTTTGAGAACTCTTCTGTCTTCCAGCTCGCTTGATCGCCGACTTTGCCAGGATCCGGGTAGGCCGTCTGCGCGATGGATGGCGACGAGCCCAGTAACAGAACGCCTGCCACGGCACCCGCGAGTACGGTCATGGCCGGCACGCGCGTTGCCCGGCCGCCAGAGGAAATCATCATGTGAAGCTCCAGAATCCATATGAGTGGCAGAGGGCCAACAACGCCCGCCACGGAAGGCCGGTGCTGGCCATTGCCAGCACTGACCGCACGCGCCCGGCATGGGCGCGGCGCAAATGCTGCGACTAGCTCTGAAGCAACTGAATCAGCAAATTCTGAAAAACCACATCACTGGCCTTGGCAAGGCCCGCGCGACCGGACCAAGCGGCCGGCCCAGGTTCGTAATATGCTTTGGGCTTAACTGAACACGGAGCGGAACAATGACGCGTAGCGGTCTCTTTGCACTTGGAGTAGTTGCCTCTGTGCTATTGCTCGGCTGCAGCAGCGGACCGGTCAGGCGCGTCTCCGAACCCGCCGCCAGCATCCAACAGCTGACGGTCCATGCGAATGGCAGCTGGTCGCTTGACCTTCGCCTGCAGAACTACAGCAGCATTCCGATGCGCTTTGATCGCACGCAATTGACGCTCACCGTCGATGGACAGCCTGCCGGCACGGTCAATTCGAGTCCGGCACTGTCAGTGGGCCCGGAATCGGCTGACGTGGTGACCGTTCCATTCCAACCCGACTCGGGTGCCCGCATGGTGCTGGCCGATGTACTGGCCTCGCGTCGTTCCTTGCCGTACTCGCTGGAAGGCACCCTTACCGCCACGCCCGAAGAAGGCAAAGTCCGTGAGTTCAAAGTCGAGGGCAAGAACACGTTGAGCCCGGTTCCCGGCTTGGACGGAGTGCTCAGATAAGAAGAAGTGGGGCGTGCGTACCCGCCGATGTTGACCGGCTGTATGTGGCTCGGGCAAATGCCAAGTCTGGCTGAGGCATCTCACCATTGATTTCGGCATCAGCTATGCGCTGATCACGGCAAATCCAGGCGAACAACTTTGCGAGGCGCTGCGAGGTGACTCGCATCTCCCACCGGCCTGCCTCCGCCAGGCCGGTACCCGGCTCGTCGATGCACCATACGCCGTAGTATCCTGAGGGTCCGTACCTCCCTCTTCCCGTGCCGAGCGTCCCCATGAGTACCTACCGCGCGCCCTTGTCCGATATCCGTTTCGCCCTGTACGACGTGCTGGGCGTGGAGCCGCTTTTCGCCCGCCTGGGCTACGCCGACGCCACTCGGGACGTCCTCGACGCAGTACTGGACGAGGCGGCCCGTTTCACCGAAACCGTGCTGGCCCCGCTCAACAGCGTGGGCGATGAGATCGGCTGCAAGTTGGATACCGCCAGCCACGAAGTCACCACCCCACCCGGTTTCAAGGCCGCCTATGAGCAATTCATCGACGGTGGCTGGACTGGCCTGACCGCCTCGCCCGATTTTGGCGGCCAGGGCCTGCCGCACGTCATGGGCGTTCCCCTCAATGAAATGGTCAACGCCGCCAATCTGGCCTGGGGCAACTTCCCGTTGCTTTCGCATGGCGCGGTCGAAGCGCTCAAGCACCACGGCGAAGCCTGGCAACAGGAAGTGTTCCTGAAGCCGCTGGTGGAGGGCCGCTGGACCGGCACCATGTGCCTGACCGAGCCGCATTGCGGCACCGACTTGGGCCTGCTGAAGACTCGCGCCGAACCCAATGAGGACGGCAGTTACGCAATCACCGGCACCAAGATCTTCATCACTGCCGGCGAGCACGATCTGACTGACAACATCGTCCACCTGGTGCTGGCCAAGCTGCCGGATGCACCTGCTGGCGCCAAGGGCATCTCACTGTTTGTCACGCCCAAGTTCAAGGTGGATCGCGATGGCAAGATGGGCGAACGCAATGCGCTGCATTGCGGTTCGATCGAACACAAGATGGGCATCAAGGGTTCGGTCACCTGCGTGATGAACTTCGACGGGGCGCAAGGCTATCTGGTGGGCCAACCGCACAAGGGTTTGCAGGCGATGTTTACCATGATGAACACCGCGCGCCTGGGTGTGGGCCTGCAAGGGATCGCCCTGAGCGAACGCGCGTACCAGAACGCCCTGCGCTACTCGCGCGAACGCTTGCAGACGCGCTCGCTCAGCGGCGCCAAGTTCCCCGACAAGCCGGCCGATCCGATCCTGGTGCATCCGGACGTGCGTCGCATGCTGCTGACAGTGAAGGCGCTGGTGGAAGGCAGCCGCTTGCTCGCGCTGCACGCGGGCACGTTGATTGATGTCGCTGGTCATTCGCCTGACCCGGCCGAGCGCGAGCGCGCCGATACGCTGGTGAGCTTCCTGACCCCCATCTCCAAGGCCTGCCAAACCGAGTGGAGCATCGAGAACACCTACAACGCGCTGCAGTGCTTTGGCGGTCATGGCTATATCCATGAGCACGGCATGGAGCAGCTGGCGCGTGATGCCCGCATCACCACGCTTTACGAAGGAACCACCGGCATCCAGGCACTGGATCTGATGGGTCGCAAGACGGCCTCCACCCAGGCCGCCGGCTTGAAGCTGTTCCTGGCGGAGATCGAAACCTTCCTTCAAGAAAACGAAGGCAACGCGGCGCTGGCCGAGTTCATCGCGCCGCTGCGCGAAAAGACCGCCGAGTGGGCCCAACTCACCCGCGAGATCCTGCAGCGCGCCAGCCAGGACCCGGAAGAAATCGGCGCCGCCAGCTACGACTACCTGTTCTACTCGGGCTATGTGGCGCTGGCTTACTGGTGGGCGCGCAGCGTGGTCAGTGCGGAGGCGTCCTCGCATGCGGACAGCTTCAAGCAGTCCAAGCGCGAGACCGCGCAGTTCTACTTCGCCCGCCTGCTGCCGCGCACGCTGGCGCATGCGGCGGCCATCCGCAGCGGCGCCGCTCCGTTGATGTCGATGACGGACGAACGCTTCGGCAGCTGACCGCGATCAGAGGGTGCCTGAGCCCTCACTGGGCTCAGGCGCACTGCCCCATGTGCGCCAATGCCGCCCGCTAGCGGCCTCCAGCTATCCAAACTGTCATCAATCGGGTATAAGCTGATACCCCATGGAAGCAGACAGAGCTCAGCTTCACCTGGTGGACGCCGGCAACGATTCGGACCGGTTGGTCGTCGCATCCCAAGCCCCCATCCGCTTTACACCGCGCCTGCTGTCGCTGGATGCGCACGGCCGCGTGCTGGACTGGATCAACTGGCAAGACGCCACCTGCCTGTATGCGCGCGGTGCGGTAGCGTGGACCTTGGGCGACCCCTGTTTGCGCGTGCATGGCGGCACCTGCCGCAGCACTGGCGAGCAGAGTGTCATCGAGCTGCATCCCATCGTCGCCTCGCGCGGCCACGCCCGTGCACACGCGTTGTCGCCCACACCCACGCTGACCAACACCGCGCTGTTTGCCCGTGACGCCTACCTGTGCCTGTACTGCGGCCACGACTTCGGCCGCCAGCATCTGACCCGGGATCACGTGCTGCCATTGTCCAAGGGCGGGCGCGATACCTGGGAGAACGTCGTCTCGGCTTGCTTCCATTGCAATTCGCGCAAGAGCAACCGGACCCCGCAGCAGGCCAACATGCCGCTGCTGGCGGTGCCCTACCGGCCCAGCTGGATCGAGCACCTGATCCTGTCCAATCGCAACATCCTGGCCGATCAGATGGCCTTTCTGAAGGCTCAGCTGCCCAAACGCTCCAAGCTTTCGGCCTGAACGCCGGGCTGTTGCCAAGCTTCCTTGCCTTCACGCGGGACTTGGCGGTTCCGGCGTAGCCTCGTCCGCGTCGCAACTCCAGAGGCCGCCTGTGGCGCTGGAATCGGCCTGCCAATTGCCTCCGCTTCACGACTTCGCTTGCCCCACTTCACACTAGGGGGGGAAAATAGGCGCTCAGCTAAAAGCCAGCCCAATGATCGACGCCGCCCGCTATCCCCGACTGTCCCGCATCAACATCCCCGCCGACCTGCGCCAGTTCGAGGAATCGGAGCTGCCGGCCATCGCCGAGGAACTGCGCGGTTACCTGATCGAGTCGGTGGGTAAGAGCGGCGGTCACTTCGGTGCGGGACTGGGCGTGATTGAACTGACCGTCGCCCTGCACTACCTGTTCGAGACGCCGGTGGATCGCTTGGTCTGGGATGTGGGCCATCAATGCTATCCACACAAGATCCTTACCGGCCGCCGCGACGACATCCATACGGTCAAGCAGAAGGATGGCGTGGCGCCGTTCCCCAAGCGCGAAGAAAGCGTGTACGACACCTTCGGCGTGGGTCATTCCTCGACCTCGATTTCCGCGGCGCTGGGCATGGCCATCGCGCTGGCGCAGCAAGGCGATGATCGCAAGGTGGTGGCGGTAATCGGCGATGGCGCGATGACCGCGGGCATGGCTTTTGAAGCGCTCAATCATGCCGGCGGCATGGAGCCCGAGCCCAACCTGCTGGTGATCCTCAACGACAACCAGATGTCGATCTCCGAGAACGTGGGCGGCCTGACCAAGATGCTTGGTCGCCTCAGCAGCAGCCGCACCCTCAATGCGCTGCGCGAGGGCGGCAAGAAGCTGCTCGGCGACAAGAAGAAGCCGCCGGCCCGTTTCATGCGCCGCTGGGAAGAACATTGGAAAGGCATGTTTGTGCCCTCCACGCTGTTCGAGCAGATGGGCTTCCATTACACCGGCCCAATCGACGGTCACGATGTCGAAGCCCTGGTCGGCGCGCTCAAGACGCTCAAGACCCTCAAAGGACCGCAGCTGCTGCACATCCTGACCACCAAGGGCAAAGGCTATGAACTGGCCGAAGGTGATCAGATCGGCTACCACGCCGTGGGTCCGTTCGATCCGGAAAAGGGACTGATCAGCAAGGCCGGCGCAAAAAAGCCGACCTATACCGATGTGTTTGGCGACTGGCTGTGCGATATGGCAGCAGCTGAGCCCAAACTGCTGGGCATCACCCCGGCCATGCGCGAAGGTTCGGGCCTGGTGCGCTTCAGCAAGGAATACCCAGAGCGCTACTTCGACGTGGCCATTGCCGAACAGCATGCGGTGACCCTGGCAGCCGGCATGGCCTGCGAGGGCAGCAAGCCGGTGGTGGCGATCTACTCCACCTTCCTGCAGCGCGGCTACGACCAGCTCGTGCATGACGTGGCCATCCAGAACTTGGATGTGCTGTTCGCCGTGGATCGCGGCGGCGTGGTCGGTCCCGATGGTGCCACCCATGCCGGCAACCTGGATCTGAGCTACCTGCGCTGCGTGCCGAACATGGTGGTGATGGCGCCGGCGGATGAAAACGAATGCCGCCGCATGCTCAGCACCGGCTACCACTATGCCGGCCCGGCGTCGGTGCGCTATCCGCGCGGCACCGGCCCCGGCGTGGCCTTGACCGCTGATCTGGATACCTTGCCGATCGGCCAGGCGGAACTGCGCCTGCGCGGCAAGGGCGTCGCCATTCTGGCCTTCGGTTCAACGGTGGCAGCGGCCGAGCAGGTTGCGCGCGAGCTGGGCCTGAGCATGGTCAACATGCGCTTCGTCAAACCACTGGACCGGGCCCTGGTGCTGGAACTCGCAGCCAGCCACGAAGGTTTTGTCACCGTCGAAGACAACGTGGTGATGGGTGGTGCGGGCTCCGGTGTGGCCGAGCTGCTCAATGAAGCAGGCACTGCCCTGCCCGTGCTGCACCTGGGCTTGCCCGACAGTTTCCAACACCATGCCAGTCGCGAAGATCTGTTGGCAGAAGCCGGCATTGATGCGGCCGGCATCCGCGCCGCCATCCTGCAGCGTTGGCCAGCGCTGGCGACGCCCAGTACGCCACGTAGCGCGGCCGGCTGAGAGCGCCCTGCAACTATTCTGGCGCCTCCACCGTGTAGCCCCGCGCCTGCAGCTGCGCCAAGTAACCGCCCGGCTTCAGTAGCTCCCCGATGCCGACGGTGGCAAAGCTGATGCGGCTTTCCTGCAGCGCCTGGTCGGCGTGCTTCAGCCAGGTTTCGCGCACGCGTACATCCAGGTCGGTGAGGCCGCGCTTGCGGGCGACGTCAGTGTCGAACCACGCCGAGAGGCATGCCAACTGTTGCGCTTCGGCCGGCTGACTGCGCAAGGCCGCCACATCGCCGACTGCCCAGGCATTGGCGCGTGCAGCCATCTGCGGCAATTCAAACTCGATGCGGTCCAGCGTGCGGTTGAAGCATTCCAGATCCGCCGGCTTCAGTGCTTCCTTGCGGAAGTCGGCGATGGCCTGCTTGGGATCTTCGATCTTCAGTTTGAGCGTGGTCGGCGTGCTTTTCAGCTTGCGCTTCTTCAACGCCGCCTGCAGCACCGGCTCGATCACGCTGCGCTCCTTCAGGCCTGAGCGCGACAGCGCCTCCTGGTACAGCTGGAACACCGCGATCAAAGGCCGCTTTTTCTCGATGCCCGCATCGCGGCCCAGGTAGCGCTGCTTGAGTTGGCTCCAACGCGCATAGGTCTCCGCCGGCAAGACATCCTGCAAGCGTTGATCGTCGGGATTCTTGGCCGCCTTCATGGCTGAAGGCAGTAGCAGCATGCCGCGGAAGAAGCCGACATCGGCATCAATCTGCACACCGGGTGAGCCAAGCACGCGTTCGGCGATCTGCAGCACCTGCTCCACTTCATCCGAGCGCCAGCTCATGTTCTTTGGCAATGGCGATTGCGTGCCGAGGATGTACAGCGTGTGTTCGCCGTTGCTCACCCGCCACAGGCCCGGGCCGGGCTGTATGCCGCTGACAGTGATGGTCTCCAGTTCGCGCACAGGCGCGGCCGGGTTGCTTGGCGTCGTCACCTGCGCCTGTTCCGGCGCGCTCAGCGTTGCTGGCTTGGCAGCACCTTCCTGCGCCAACAGGCGGCCTTGCGTTGCCGCGATCATGACCACCAGCAAACTCAACCAAACCCTTGGCATTCCCTGCATTCCCATCAAGGCGCCACGCTCGGCGCGGCAGCTGTGACCGCGCAAGAACGCCTGGGTTCCGTCAGGCGACGCGGCCGCCGGCCTCGCGCAAGTGCTGGGCCGTCTCGCTGTCACTCTCCAGCAGTTGGAAGCCCATCCAGACAAAGCCTGGCGACACCGAACAATCCATGACCGTATAGGCGCCCAGGCTGCGCGCGCTTTGCCAAATCCCGGCTTTGACCACCTGCACCTGCTGGCCTCCGCGCGCCGAAGTGTCCAGCTGGGCGCGGCTCAGGGTGCGGGTTTCCGGGTCGAACATCGATAGCTCCAGGGCGCTGCCTTCGGACCAGTCCCAGATCTCGGTGGCGTCCACGCGGTGCCAGCGACTGACCACACCCTCGGTAATCAGGAATTTGATGGCAGTCAGGGTTGGACGCTCGATGCCGTTTACTTCGGTGCGCTTGTTCGATTCAAAAATGCGACGGAAATAGCCGCCCTCGGGATGAGGGGCCAGGTCCAGCGTGCGGATCAGCTCTTCGGCGCGTGCGTGCATGAAGGGATTCTAAACACGACTGCGGTAGCGCTCGCAAGCCTCGACAGGCTGGTTTGCGCCTGGTCAGGCCATTGCGGGGGTCACGCGCACGGCCTCAGCTCGCTTCCCCCAGCTGCATCAGAGCATTCCGATTCGTGCCCCGATGCTCCGAACCTAGGCTTAGCGTCCCGGCAATGGCCGGACACGCCGCCACTGTCTCCACTTCCTACCAAGGACCTTCCTCCATGGACCGAAACTTGCGCGCGCTACTGATAGCCGCCAGCCTCCTGTTCACTACGGGCGCCTCGGCCGCCACGCTGGACCTCACGCCCGTCAGCAACAAGGGCGGCCAACTGCCCTCCGGCCATGAGGTGATCACATTCACCACCCGCGACGCCAATTGGATAGCGGACATCCAACTGCCGGTGAAGCCGCGCGCCGGTGACCGCGTTCGAATCGTCGCCAACGCCACCTATCCCTCGCTGCTGCACGCGCAGTCCACCAACCTCAATGTGCCGCGCCTGCAACTGTCACAAGGCCAATCCATTGATCTGGCGTATGACGCGCAACGAGGCTTGTGGCTGGCGAGCGGCCAGATGATCAGCAACTACCAGCCGACACAAATTGGTGACCGGATACCGGACTCGCATCGTCGCTTCTCCACCTATGAAATGTGGAACGCCAACTGGTCGCGAAACATCTACCTCCCGGCTGTGGCAAAGGAGGGCGACGTCATCGCAATCAACTCCCTCGCCACCCCGACCGCACGCATCGCACCCAACAACGTGATGTTCGCCGGCACGCTCAACATAGCCACCGGCGACCGCTATTCCTTCATCTATCGCGAAGATTTCAAGAAGTGGTTCCTGCGCGCGGCTCCGGTCACGGAAATGCTGGTGCAACAGGGCAATGCGCTGACTCTGCCTACACCCAGCAAGCCGCGCACCGTCATCACGCTGTCGAATGGTCACTGGGTACCGCGCGTTGTCCTGCCCGCCCAGGCAGGTGACCGCGACCGCATCACCGTTCGTTCCACTGCGGCCTATGGCTCGGTCGTCGGCAATGAAAACACCAACTCGAAAGCAGTCACGCGCTTGTTCGCAGGCGCCGAGTATGAGTACGTCTATACGCTGGAGACGCGTCGCTGGGAGCTGGTGAGCTCGCCTACGGACACCTACCAGGCCAAGCAGATAGCCGGTGGCAATATGGGAGCACTGCGTACGCCCACCACGGTGGTCCAGTTTGCCAACGCCAACCATGTGCCCGTATTGCGCTTGCCGGGTGGAACCGGCGCGGGTACTCGCGTTGTGGTGGACACACGTGCCGCGTCGAGCTTCCAGGTCATCGCAGAAGGCACCCGGCATGTGATCACCAATGGTGAGTTGGTTTCGTTCATCGTCGACGCCGCCGGCCGCTGGCAGCGCGAGACACGCACCATTGATCTGCTCCTGCTGTACAGCGACAAAGCGGCCGCTTCGCTCGGCGAACAGGCCGCACGCGCGCGTATGTTCGAGAGCTTCAATCTGACCAACCAGGCGCTGGCCAACTCGGGCGCCAACTTCCGCTACCGCCTGGCGGGATTGCGCCGGTTCACCGCGTTGCCGCACTGGACCGCCATTGGCGATGCGCTTAGCGACCTGCGTTACAACGCAACGGCGCAAGCCTGGCGCAACCAAGTCAAGGCGGACGGCATCTACTACGAAGGCACCGAAAACGGCTGCGGCCTGGCGTGGGTCCGGGCAAGCGCGGTCAACATGGTCGCCACCGGCTCCACGGGCTGCGGCACCATCGTCATGCGTCACGAAATGGGCCACAACATGGGACTCAATCATGGCGGCACCGTGGGCGGCGGTTATGCCCAAGGCTACCTGCCCGGTCACACCGTCATGGCGGGCAACGCGGTGCCGTATTTTGCTACGCCGCTGCGCTTGGATCCGGTTGATGGGATTCGGTTGGGTTTAACCAATCAGTTTGATGGCGTGCGCGCGATGAATGAAAACTCGCCCGCCATCGCCGCGTATCGCTGATCTCAAGCAGGCAAGCAGCTGTGACCACCCGAAAGATTGTCATCATCTCCGTTCTCGCCGCGTTGGCCGTCTTTCGGATCGGACATGGCATCCATCAGAAGATGCAGGCCCCTCCCGTACTGGCTGAGCCGATACGGGGGGGACTGGAATCGCCTGCCAGGGCTCCCTTGCAGGCGGCATCCGCCACCGCTTCAACGCCCGCGCCCAGCCGTTACGCCCCGGTACTGCTGAGTCGACCCGGCAATCTGGAGTCGGTCAGGCAGGCGTTTCCCCATATGAAGGATTATCGCCTCGCGGATGGACGTAAGTTCATTACCTTTGACGCCGACTCGGCTGCGCGCCTGGCGCAGGGCGATGTCTTTGCCCTCTCCGTTCCTGGCGAAGCAGGAGCGTTCACCGCGCGCATCGACGCGGTCACCACGTTTGAAGGTATGCGTCGCTGGACGGGACGTTTCGTCGGCACGGACACCGAGCCAAACGAGTTCAGCCTGACCCTGTCCGCCGACAATCAGTACGCGGCCGGACATTTCGTCCACGGCGAGCTGGCGTTTGTCATGGAAGCCAAGGATGGGGCCGGCTGGTTCAACCACACTGCCACCGAAAGCCAGCACCTGATGAGCGAAGAATTCTGAGCCCATCGCCTGCTGGCATTTCGCAAGCCCAATAAAAAACCGCCCATCATTGAAGTGATGAGCGGTTTTTTATTTGGATGGTCGGGGTAGCCGGATTTGAACCGACGACCACCAGTCCCCCAGACTGGTGCGCTACCAGGCTGCGCTATACCCCGAATTCTGCGAATTCGTCGCCGAAGCGAGCGGCAATTATAGCCGCAAGCAGCGAACCATTCCTAGCAAAACGATATTGGCAACTGCCCGCTCAGCGGCGCAGCAAGGCCAGGATTTCTTCCAGCTCCATGCGCACCTGGCGCACGATCTGATTGCTCAGCGCAGACTCCTGCTTGGCACCCTCGCCCTCCAGGCGCAGGCGCGCACCGCCGATGGTGTAGCCCTGTTCGTACAGCAGGCTGCGGATCTGGCGCACCATCAGCACGTCATGGCGTTGATAGTAGCGACGGTTGCCACGCCGCTTGCCCGGCTCCAGGCTGGGGAATTCAGTCTCCCAGTAGCGCAGCACATGCGGCTTGACGTCGCACAGCTCACTGACCTCACCGATGGTGAAGTAGCGCTTGGCCGGAATCGGCGGAAGTTCGCGGTTACTGCCCGGGTCCAGCATAGGCTTCCACACGCTCCTTGAGTTTCTGCCCCGGGCGGAACGTGACCACGGTCCGCGCCGAAATGGGGATCTCTTCCCCGGTCTTGGGGTTACGGCCTGGACGCTGGTTCTTGCGGCGCAAGTCGAAGTTGCCGAAACCCGACAGCTTGACCTGGCGACCCTGCTCCAATGCATCGCGGAGCACGTCGAAATAGGCATCGACGAATTCCTTGGCCTCACGCTTGTTCAGTCCGACTTCGTCGAACAACCGTTCTGCCATTTCAGCCTTGGTCAACGCCATGCCCACTTGTTCCCCAGTTCTTTGTTTCCAGTACCGCTCGCAACGCTTTGCATTTATCCGCGGATTCGTGCGCCATGTGCCTGCGCCAGCGCAGACACCACGCCTTCCACTACCGAATCGACGTCGCTGTCGTTCAGAGTGCGTGATTTGTCCTGCAAAATCAAGCCCATAGCGAGACTCTTTTGACCGGATTCGACCCCAGTCCCCACATACCGGTCAAACAGTTGAATCTCGCGTAGCAAGGGTCCGGCTGTCTGTTCCACAGTCTCGCGCAAAGCTTGCCAGCTGACCCGGTCGGACACGACGAACGCAAGATCCCGGCGGACGGACGGGTAACGAGAGAGCTCAACGGCCCGGGGAATGGCCTTGGCCACCAGGGGTGCCAGGTCCAGTTCCAGCACAAAGACGTCGCTATCGATGTCCAGAGCCCGTTGCAGGCGCGGGTGCAACTGCCCCAGCCAGCCCAGGTACTGACCGTCGCGGTAGACCTCAGCCGAACGGCCGGGATGGCCCTGCGGCGGCGTGGCCGGACGGAACTCCAGATGGGCGCCCGCGGCGGCGGCCAGGCTCTCCAGGTCACCCTTGAGATCGTGGAAGTCGACTTTGCGCGCGGGCTTGGCGCCCCATTGTTCGAAGTGGGCGTCACCGCAAACCGCGGCAGCTACCCGCTGCGTCTCGCGCGGCGCCTGACCCTGACCGGCATCGGCAAAGACATTGCCCAGCTCGAACAGGCGCACGCGCGTGGCCTGGCGGGCCAGATTGCGTCCCAGTGCCGCCACCAAGCCAGGCAGCAGCGAGGTGCGCATCACCCCCAACTCGGCGCTGAGCGGATTGGCCAAAGGCACGCCGCCATCCTGCAGTTGCCACTGTTGCAGCCAATGCGCATCGACGAAGGCGAAGTTGACGGTCTCAAAGTACTCGCGAGCTGCCCATTGGCGGCGCACCGTCGCTTCGTCCAGGCGCGTTTCGGTGATTCCCGCAATTCGGGTGGCGCCGCCCGGCAGCGTGGTCGGAATGCGCTCGTAGCCGTGGATGCGTGCCAGTTCTTCAATCAGGTCTTCTTCGATCGCGATGTCGAAGCGGCGCGACGGCGGCAGCACCCGCCAGCCTTCGGCCGCCGCGCTGACCTGCATACCCAGCGCCGCCAGGATGCGTTCAATCTCCGCATCCGCAATGGCGATGCCCAGCACGCGCTGCACACGCGCGCGGCGCAAATCGATGGCCTGCGGTGCAGCCAGAAATTCCGGCAAGGCCGCCTCGGTGACCGGACCCGGCGTACCACCGGCGATGTCCAGGATCAGCCGAGTGGCGTATTCCACCGCTACCCGCGGCAGCTGCGGATCGACGCCGCGCTCGAAGCGATGGCCCGCATCGGTATGCAGGCCCAGCTTGCGACTGCGGCCGATGATCGCCGACGGAATCCAATGCGCGGCTTCCAGGAACACATTGCGCGTGCTGTCGGTGACGCGGGTGTCGTAGCCACCCATGATCCCGCCCAACGCCACCGCGCGCGCCGCAGCACCGCCCTGGCCGTCGGACACCACCAGCATGTCTTCGTCCAGCTTGGCGGTGCGGCCGTCCAGCAGTTTGATTTCTTCACCGGCGCGCGCAGGACGTACCACGACCGCACCTTCCAGCAGATCGTGGTCGAAGGCATGCATCGGCTGACCCAGTTCCAGCATCACGTACTGGGTTACATCGACCAGCAGGCTGATTGGGCGCACACCGGAGCGGCGCAGACGCTCAGCCATCCACACCGGCGTGGGCGCGTTGGCGTTTACGCCTTCGATCACGCGGCCGACGAAACGCGGCACGCGTTCGCCCGCACGCAGTTCAACCACGCGCTCGTTGCCGCTCTGCGCCGGCACTGCTTCGGCTTGTAGCAGCTGCACGGCGCTGTCGAGCGCGGCGGCCACGTCGTAGGCAATGCCGCGCACGCTGAAGCAATCTGCGCGATTGGGCGTCAGTTTGATTTCGATACTGGCATCCGGAACACCGAGGTAGTCAGCCAGGGGCGCACCCACGGGCGCATCGGCAGGCAGTTCGAGCAGGCCAGACGCATCGGCATCCAGGCCCAGTTCCTTGGCCGAGCAGAGCATGCCGTTGGATTCCACGCCGCGCAGCTTGGCAGCCTTGATGTCGATGCCGTTGACGTGTGCGCCCACCGTGGCCAACGGCGCCACCAAGCCGGCGCGCGCGTTCGGCGCACCGCAGACAATCTGCAAGGTTTTGCCATTGCCCACATCGACTTGGCAAACCTGCAGGCGATCGGCTTCCGGGTGTTTGGCGCATTCGATGATGCGCGCCACCACCACGCCGTCCAGGCCAGCGCCCAGCGCCGTCACCTCTTCCACTTCCAAACCGATGGCGGTCAGCACCGCCGCCAGTTGATCACGGCTGGCCTGGGTGGGGACATGACTGCGCAACCAGTTTTCAGAGAATTTCATCGGTTCTCACCATCAGGCGGGCTCGGCCCGCCGTTGCTTCAAGGTTCCGGGAGGCGCACGCGCTTCCCGCCAGGATCAGGGGTTCAGGCGAACTGGCGCAGAAAGCGCACGTCGTTCTCGAAGAACGCGCGCAGATCGTTGACGCCGTATCGCAACATCGCGAAACGCTCCACGCCCATGCCAAACGCAAAGCCGGTGTAACGCTCCGGATCGATGCCGCAGTTGCGCAGCACGTTGGGATGGACCATGCCGCAGCCCAACACTTCCAGCCAGCGGGTGCTGCCATCGGGCTGCTGCCAGGCGATGTCGACTTCGGCGCCAGGCTCCACGAATGGGAAGTAGCTGGGGCGGAAGCGCATCTCGAAATCGCGCTCGAAGAAGGCACGCACGAATTCGGCCAGCGTGCCCTTGAGATCAGCGAAGGTGGAATGCTCATCCACGAGCAGGCCTTCGACCTGATGGAACATCGGCGAGTGGGTCTGGTCACTGTCGCTGCGATAGACCTTGCCGGCCGCGATCATGCGCAGCGGCGGGCGGTGCGCATCCATGTAGCGCACCTGCACACCCGAGGTATGCGTGCGCAGCAGGCGGCCATCGCCAAAATAGAAGGTGTCGTGCATGGCCCGCGCCGGGTGATGCGGCGGGAAATTGAGCGCCTCGAAGTTATGCCAGTCGTCTTCGATTTCAGGGCCGTCGGCCAGCTCGTAGCCAAGGCGGCCAAAGATGTCGGCCATGCGCTCCAGCGTGCGACTGATCGGATGCAGGCCGCCGCGCAGGCCATTGCGGCCCGGCAAGGTCACATCGATGGTTTCGCCGGCGAGACGGGCGTCCAACGCGGCGTTGTCGAGCAGTTGCTTGCGCGCGGCCAGGGCTTCGCCGATTTCATCGCGCGCCCGATTGATGGCTTCGCCAGCCTGCTTGCGTTGATCAGCCGGCAGCGTGCCCAGTTGCTTGAGTTGCGCGGTAATGCTGCCGCTCTTGCCGAGCAGCACCACGCGCAGGTGTTCGATGGCGTCCGGTGACTGCGCGGCAGCAATGTCGGCCAGAGCCTGGCGTGATACGGATTCGATATCGCTCATGGAAGTCCTGGTGGAATCCAAAAAACAATGGGGAAGGACTTGCGCCCTTCCCCACGTGTCTGGCGGCGAACCGCCTTACAACTTTTACGGTGGAGAGACGGCCTTAGGCCGCCAGAGCGCCTTTCGCCTTTTCGGCCAGCGCCGCAAAACCCGCCGCGTCGTGCACGGCGATATCCGCCAGCACCTTGCGATCCAGGGTGATGCCAGCCTTCAGCAGGCCGTTCATGAAACGGCTGTAGCTCAGACCGTTGATGCGGGCAGCCGCATTGATGCGGGTGATCCACAGCGAACGGAAGTTGCGCTTCTTCTGCTTACGGCCGATGTAGGCGTACTGCTGCGCCTTGATGACCGCCTGCTTGGCGACTCGGAACACCTTGCGACGGGCGTTGTAGTAGCCCTTGGCCAGGTGGAGGACTTTCTTGTGACGGCGACGCGCCGTCACGCCACGCTTAACTCGTGCCATTTTTCAAATCCTCAGAGGTAGGGAAGCATGCGATCCAGGCGGCTGCTGTCCTCGGCGCGAACGATGTTCGTGCCGCGCAGGTTGCGCTTCCGCTTGGTGGCTTTCTTGGTGAGGATGTGGCTACGGTTGGCGTGGCCAGCCTTGTACTTGCCGGACGCGGTCTTGCGGAAACGCTTGGCCGCCGCCCGGTGGGTCTTGATCTTGGGCATTGCTATGTCCTTGATGGGTTTATGTCACTGACCTGGGCGGTGGCATTGCCACTCTTTCCGTCCTGCCCTTGTCGGCTTGTAAGTCGTTGAATCAACAAAGAATCTACGACAGGTTCCTGGGCTGCAAGCAGCCAATCCCGATGAACTGGGCCGCACATTATGCCCAGTGTTGGAAATCCTTGCAAATCAGGGGGTTTGCGCGAGCCTCCCTGGCCCTGGCCGCCCCCCAGAAATGCAGAAGGACCGCCCCAGGCGGTCCTTCTGGTCAGCCAGCAGGGCGTGTCGCCCGCGGCTTACTTCTTCTTCGGCGCGATCATCATGACCATCTGCCGGCCTTCCAGGCGCGGCCGCGATTCAATGACGATTTCGTCGCCCAGCTCGGCCTCGATGCGCGCGGCCATCTCGCGACCCAGCTCCTGGTGGCTCATCTCACGGCCACGGAAGCGGATGTTGACCTTGACCTTGTCGCCTTCTTCCAGGAAGCGGCGGATGTTGCGCATCTTGATCTGATAGTCGCCTTCGTCGGTGACGGGGCGGAACTTCAGTTCCTTGATTTCGACCTGCTTCTGCTTTTTCTTGGCCTCGTTGGCCTTCTTCTGCATTTCGAACTTGAACTTGCCGAAGTCCATGATCTTGCAGACGGGCGGTTCCGCGTTGGGCTGGATTTCGACCAGGTCCAGGCCTTCTTCCTCGGCCTTGGCCAAAGCCTCGTCGCGCGTGAGCACGCCGATCATCTCGCCATCGGAACCAATCACGCGCACTCGCGGCACGCGGATCTCGTGATTCTTGCGGTTTTGCTTGTTGTCAGGGGTACTGATGTTGCAGTCTCCAGAGGGTATCGTGCCGGCCCCCGGCGGGGGCCGGATCTGTTACGCGCGCTCGCCGCGCAGGCGTTCGGCGAAAGCTTCCACGGACATTGTGCCCAGATCTTCGCCCGAACGCGTGCGCACGGCAACGGCGCCATTTTCCTTCTCGCGGTCGCCAACCACCAGCAGGTAGGGAACGCGCTGTAGCGTGTGCTCGCGGATTTTAAAGCCGATCTTTTCGTTCCGCAAATCGGCAATCACCCGGAAGCCTTGATTTGCAAGGATTTTCCGGACTTCGTCCACATAATCGCCCTGCGCGTCGGTAATGTTCATTACCACGGCCTGGTGCGGGGCCAGCCAGGCCGGGAACGAGCCGGCGTGGTGCTCAATCAGGATGCCGATAAAGCGCTCCATCGAGCCCACAATGGCCCGGTGCAGCATGACCGGGTGGCGGCGCTGGCTGTTTTCGTCCACGTACTCGGCGCCCAGGCGGCCCGGCATCATGAAATCCACCTGCATCGTGCCCAGCTGCCAGGTACGGCCAATGGCGTCTTTCAGGTGGTACTCGATCTTGGGACCATAGAACGCACCCTCGCCCGGCAACTCCTGCCATTCCACCCCGCAGCTGCGCAGTGCGGCGCGCAAGGCGTCCTCGGCCTTGTCCCAGGTGTCGTCCTCGCCCAGGCGCTTTTCCGGGCGCAGGGCAATCTTGATCTGGATGTCCTCAAAGCCGAACGCCGTGTACACCGCCAGCGCCTGCTGGTGGAACGCGGTCACTTCCGACTCGATCTGCGATTCGGTGCAGAAGATGTGGCCATCGTCCTGGGTGAAGCCGCGCACGCGCAGGATGCCGTGCAACGCGCCCGAGGGCTCGTTGCGATGGCAGGAACCGAATTCGCCGTAACGGATCGGCAAGTCGCGGTAGCTGTGCAGGCCCTGGTTGAACACCTGCACATGGCCCGGGCAATTCATCGGCTTGATCGCGTAGGTGCGCTTTTCCGACTCGGTGAAGAACATGTTCTCCTGGTAGTTGTCCCAGTGGCCGGACTTCTTCCACAGCGACACGTCCAGGATCTGCGGGCAACGCACTTCGCCGTAGCCGCTGTCCTGGTAGACCTTGCGCATGTACTGCTCAACCACCTGCCAGATCGACCAGCCCTTGGGATGCCAGAAAATCAGGCCCGGCGCTTCTTCTTGCAGGTGGAACAGGTGCTGCTGCTTGCCGATGCGGCGATGGTCGCGCTTTTCGGCTTCTTCCATCCGCGTGATGTAGGCGTCCAGCTGCTTCTTGTCTGCCCAAGCCGTGCCGTAGATGCGCTGCAGCTGCTCGTTCTTGGCATCACCGCGCCAGTAGGCGCCGGAGATGCGCGTCAGCTTGAACGCCTTGAGGAAGCGCGTATTGGGCACGTGCGGGCCGCGGCACATGTCCACGTATTCCTGGTGGTAGTACAGGCCCATCGCCTTCTCGTCGGGCATGTCCTCAATCAGACGCAGCTTGTAGTCCTCGCCGCGCGACTGGAACACATTGATCACCTCGGCGCGCGGCGTGACCTTCTTGATCACGTCGTAGTCCTGGGCGATCAGTTCCTGCATGCGCTGTTCGATCGCCGCCAGGTCTTCCGGGGTGAACGGACGCTCGCTGTAGATGTCGTAGTAGAAGCCTTCGGCGATGACCGGGCCGATGACCATCTTCACGTCCGGATACAGCTGCTTGACCGCATGCCCGACCAGATGCGCGCAGGAGTGACGGATGATCTCCACGCCCTCCTCGTCCTTGGGCGTGATGATGCGCAGGCTGGCGTCGTGGTCGATGACGTCGCTGGCATCCACCAGGCGGCCGTCGACCGCACCGGCTACGGTGGCCTTGGCCAGGCCGGCGCCGATGGATTGGGCCACTTCCATGACGGAAACGGGTTGCGGGTATTCGCGGCGGCTGCCGTCGGGGAGCGTGATCGTGATCATGGTGAGCGTACTAAGTCCTGGATGTCGCTATGGGCGTGCTGCGGGCAACAAAAAAGCGCCACGAGGGCGCCTACGGATGCAGTGCCTCGGGCTTACCTGGATTCAGAAGGTGGTAGTGCTCATGTCGCACGCTCGGCCGGCGTTCCCGCGGGCCACCTCGTGTTATCGATGCGCGCCAGTGTAAACGACCGGCGAGAGCGCGCAAAGCCGTGGTGAGGCAAGGTGTCTGGAGGTGGGTGGCACGTCGGCCGAATCCACGCGCTGGCGTGGGAAACCACCCAAACCCTTGCTGTTGCTGGGTTTGCAGTGGTGGGCGGTACAGGGTTCGAACCTGTGACCCCTACCATGTCAAGGTAGTGCTCTACCGCTGAGCTAACCGCCCGGTGTGCCCCTTTGCAGGGGCGCGAATTCTAGCCCGGAACCGGGTGCGGCGACAAGAGCGCCGCCCTGCCCGCTCAGCCCAGGCTGGCTTCCTTGAGCTTGCGGATTTCGTCACGCAGGCGTGCGGCGTCTTCGAACTCCAGATCACGCGCGTGCTGGTACATCTGCTGCTCCAGCGCCTTGATGCGGGCGGCCGCCTGCGCGGGGTTGAGCGGCACGGCGTATTCGGCCCGTTCTTCGGCGACACGGCGCTTGCCCTTGCCGGACTTGGCTTCGCCGCCGTCGCGCGCGCCTTCCAGGATGTCGACGATGGGTTTGTGCACCGATTTGGGCGTGATGCCGTGCTCGGCATTGAATTCCACCTGCTTCTCGCGGCGTCGGTTGGTCTCGTCAATGGCCGCCTGCATCGAGCGGGTCATCTTGTCCGCATACAGAATCGCCTTGCCGCGTAGATTGCGGGCAGCGCGGCCGATGGTCTGGATGAGCGAACCGGTGGAGCGCAGGAAGCCTTCCTTGTCCGCATCCAGAATCGCCACCAGCGACACTTCCGGCATGTCCAGGCCCTCGCGCAGCAGGTTGATGCCGACCAGCACGTCGAACTTGCCCAGGCGCAGGTCGCGGATGATCTCCACCCGCTCCACCGTGTCCACGTCCGAGTGCAGGTAGCGCACCTTGATGCCGTGTTCGCCCAGATATTCGGTCAGGTTTTCAGCCATGCGCTTGGTCAGCGTGGTGACCAGCACGCGATCACCCCACGACACGCGCTCGTTGATCTGCGACAGCAGGTCGTCCACCTGCGTGCCGACCGGGCGGATTTCCACTTCCGGATCGACCAAGCCGGTCGGGCGCACCACCAGCTCGGTGATCTCGCCGGCGGACTCGCGCAGTTCATAGGGACCAGGCGTAGCCGACACATAGATGCTGCGCGGCGAGCGCTCTTCCCACTCCTCGAATCGCAGCGGCCGGTTGTCCAGCGCCGAGGGCAGCCGGAAACCAAACTCCACCAGGGTTTCCTTGCGCGAACGGTCGCCCTTGTACATGGCCCCGATCTGCGGAATGGTCACGTGCGACTCATCGATCACCAGCAAGGCATCGGCTGGCAGGTAATCGAACAGGGTCGGCGGCGGGTCGCCCGGCGCCTTGCCGGTCAAGTGGCGCGAGTAGTTTTCGATGCCGGAGCAGTAGCCCACCTCGGCCATCATCTCCAGATCAAACTGGGTGCGCTGGGCCAGCCGCTGCGCTTCCACCAGCTTGTTCTGCGCGTACAGGTTTTCCAATCGATCCTTCAACTCCACCTTGATGGTCTCGATTGCCGTCAGCACGCGCTCGCGGGTGGTGGCGTAGTGGGTCTTCGGGTAGATGGTGTAGCGCTGCAACTTGCGCAGCGACTCGCCGGTAAGCGGGTCGAACAGGGTCAGGTTTTCCACGTCGCCGTCGAACAACTCGATGCGCAGCGCCTCGGCATCGCTTTCGGCCGGGTGCACATCAATGACCTCGCCGCGCACGCGGAAAGTGCCGCGGGTCAGTTCGTACTCGTTGCGGGTGTACTGCAGCTGGGTCAGGTGCTTGATCAGCTCGCGTTGGTCCAGGTGTTCGCCCAGGGACAGGATCAGGCGCAACGACAGATAGTCTTCGGGCGCACCCAGGCCATAGATGGCTGACACGGTCGCCACCACCAAGGCATCGCTGCGCGAGAGCAGGGTCTTGGTCGCGGCCAGACGCATCTGCTCGATGTGCTCGTTGATGGAGCTGTCCTTCTCGATAAAGGTATCCGAGGACGGGACATAGGCTTCCGGCTGGTAATAGTCGTAGTAGCTGACGAAGTACTCCACCGCGTTGTGCGGGAAGAACGACTTGAATTCGCCATACAACTGCGCGGCCAGGGTCTTGTTGGGCGCCATCACCAAGGTCGGTTTCTGCACCGCCTGCACGACGTTGGCGATGGTGTAGGTCTTGCCCGATCCGGTCACGCCGAGCAGGGTCTGCTTGGCCAGGCCTGCTTCGAAATTAGCCACCAGCTTGTCGATGGCGCGCGGCTGATCTCCGGCCGGCGAATAGGGGGAAACCAGTTGAAAACGATCCGACATGGGCCTGCCTCTGCTGCGATCTGTGAGTATAGCGGCGCCGCGATGAGGGACGCGTGCGGGGTATTCCTACACCCGGATCAGAAATTCGCCGATGGCATGCCCTTGATCTGGCGGTGAAGCTGAATGCTTCATCCACCCTTGCTGGAGATCACATGCGCCGGACGCGCTTCCCTTCCGCTTCACACCGTCGGCCCTGGCTGGCGTCCCTGCCCCGCGGGCTCACTCTGCTGGAACTGTTGCTTGCCGTCGCGGTGACGGTGATCTGCCTGACGCTGGCGGTGCCTTCGTATCATCGATTCCTGGAGAGCAATCGCGCCGACACCGCCACCTATCTGCTGACCTCGCTGTTTGCCTCGGCGCGCGCCACCGCCGTGACCTATCGGCGCATTACCTCGGTCTGTCCCACGGACGGCACCTCACCCTGGTGCATCTCCGATGGCGACTGGAGCCGTGGCTGGCTCATGTTCACCGACCCCGATGGTGATCGGCAGCCCGACACGCCCGACGAGGTGCTGCGGCACGAGCGCTTCCCGGTCCATCCGTCGCTGCGGATTCGTTCCTCCACCGGCCGGCCGCAACTGCGCTACCTGCCCGATGGCCGCAGCGCCGGCAGCAACCTGACCGTGCGGATCTGCAATGAGTCGCGCGTGCTGGTGGAAGTGGTGGTCAACAACGCCGGACGCCCGCGTGTCAACCGGCTCAAGGCCAGTATGGAGTGCGTGCGATGAAGGAATTGGGGAGACTTGCCGGCCCCGGACCGCCTGCGTACAATAGCGGACCCCGCCCGAATAGCTCAGCCGGTTAGAGCACTTGACTGTTAATCAGGGGGTCGTTGGTTCGAGTCCAACTTCGGGCGCCAGATTCTGAGAAGGCCGCGAGCAATCGCGGCCTTTTTGTTTGTCTGAACCACAACCCGGTCGTCGTCGCCACAAAAAAGCCCGCATCGCTGCGGGCTTTCGCCTTTCCTGGTCCCTTTACCAACATTCCGATGGCGTGGATGCCGCGCTGCCGGTGGCGCCGCGCACACCGCGCGAGGTAATCGTCAAGGTGGCGCACTTGGTGTCATTGGTGGCCTGCGCGCCGGAGGGAACAATCTGCAACGTATAGGCGCCGGCCGTCACCGCACCAGAGAAACTGGGTGCGGCATAGTGCTCTGCGACACCAGCGTCACAGGCGGCAGGATTGGGCGCGCCCACATAGGTCATGTTGGTCGTGTAGTAGCGCTCCATAAACTGTCCGCGCTCCATTAGGCAAGCCGCCGCAGCCGCACGACGCGAGCGGGTGACCTGGTCCTGGTAGCTGCCATAGGCAATCGTCGACAGGATGCCCACCACCGCGACGGTGATCATCAGCTCCATCAAGGTGAAGCCAGCCTGCTTGCGTGCTGCGTAGCTCATGTCAGTTCCTTATCACTTCGCGCCAGGATACCCGGCCCACGTTTCGCATTTCGTTTTTGCCCAGACATCCCATGGTGCCGGCCGAGCCCGCCGCGCAAATCTGGCCACCGCCACCGCCGCCACTGCCACTGAACAACGAACCCTGAGTGACCATGCCCACGCCCGGATCAACCGACCCGACCGGAACGGTCGTGCCATTGCCCAGATTGATGGTGTCGTCATTGAAGTTGTTGTTGCGATTGGCATCGAAGTACGGCACTGCCGTGCTGGTGCCGGTGAAGGCGTCCATGGCATTGAGATAACCGCGGCCTTCGCTGGTGCAAGCGTCGGCGGTCGGGATGATGGAGCTGAACTCCAGCACCGTACCGTCCAGCTGCGGCGAAGTCACCACACGCTCGCCGGCCGCCACCGCAGGGCTGGGCTCCAGCAGGTTCAAGTACCAGCCGGTGCTGCTGGGCAGGGTCGCGTTGGCTTGGAAGGCGCGGCGGGTGTTGTCGCCGTTGACGTACAGGATCGAACGCTGGGTCAAGGTGTTCTTGGCCACCGTGGTGCCCGAATCGACGATCGCGTACATCGACTGCACGCTGCGGCTGCTGACATCGCCTGCGGTCAGGAAGCGGCCGGTGCCGAAGAACACCCAAGTCTTGTAGGTGTTGGGATGCAACGCCACCGTGGGGCTGCCCGTGATCGGCTGACGGGTGGTGCCGTCCGGGCCGGTCGCCACGAACATCGGCGAGCCGCTGTTGGCCACACCCCAGCTGGAGGCGGTGGCGGAGCTCAAGTCGAACTTCCACATATTGCCCAGCATGTCGCCGCCGTACACGATGTCGGTGGTGCCGTTGCCATCACGATCCCAGCCCACTGCGCCAGTGAGGCCGTTGGAGTTGGCCGAGTCCTGCGCGGCGTCGCCCACGTTGGTGCTGATCTCGCGAATCAGCGTGCCGTTGGTCAGGTTGTAAACCAGCAGGACAGCACGGCCGTTGGTGCTGTTGATGCCGTTGGGCACGATCAGGCCGGTGTCGCCATTGTTCAACTTGACGATCAGCGGACGCGACTGGATCAGACCCATGTTGTTGCCAGTCGTCTCGAAGCGCTCCCAACGCAGGATGTTGGTGGCCTGCACCGAGCCGGGCGAGGTCACGTTGAGCGCAAACAAGCCCTTGCCGCCCTTGCCCAGCGTGCCGACCAGGATATTGATGTCCGGCGTCTGCACGCGGTTGGACACCACGATCTGGCCATCGACAAAGTAGCGGTGCGCATAGTCCGGACGGCTGAGCGTGCTCAGATCGCTCAGGCTGATGCCGGCCGGGACATAGGCAAACAACTCCGCACCGGTGTTGGCATTCATCGCATGCAGCATGCCGTCGTTGGCGCCCACGTACAGCGTATTGGTGTCGTTGACGAAGAACGGCGAGGAACTGACGATGTCGCCCAGCAGATGGGTACGCGTGCGCAGCGTACCGCCGTTGGCGATTTCCAGATTGCGCGCGCCCTTGATGTAGGCGGCGTTGTCCTCGCCGGTCACGCGGAACTCGTCGGAGGTGTTGTTGCGCGCCAGCGCGGTGATTTGCGCTGCCGTGGGGAACACCGCACCGGTGCCGGCCGAGGAGGTCAGCACCTTGCGGTTGGTCGTGGGGATGCCTTCGGACGCGCGCCAGTTCACCGTGGTGTTGAAGCCCGGTTGGCCATCGGTGCGCTTGGTGTAGGAGAGAATCTGGCCGGTCCAGACGCCCGAGCGGTACTGCGCCTGGAACAAGCGCGCACCCGTGCTTAGCGAAGCCGAGTTGGCGGCCACGTTGGAGAACGAGCCATCGTCTTCGTTGATCTGCGCCAGCGCCGCGCTCAGGCCCTCGGCGAATGCTTTGCCGTTGGTGGCGGCGACAAAGTTGCCGCGACCGTTGACCGCTGCGTGCAGCAGATCGTCAATGGTTGTGTTGGCGTCGCCTTGCGGCTGCGGCCAGCCGGCCACGCCGCCCACGGTCGCGCGCCCGTTGGCGAGCACCGCACCCACGGATTGCTGGTCCACCGTACCGCTCAGGCCAATGGCAATGCCGAAGGTGACCATGTGCTGCCAGAACGCCGGATTCGACTGCGAGTTCGGCACGATGTTGGTGAGATCCGAGCGCAAGTCGGTCTTCCAGTACTTCATCGCGATGTCGGCCAGCGTGGCATCGACCGTGGTGTTGCGATTGCCGTTCAGATACACCGTGCTGTAGGTGTCGCTATAGGGCGCCGCTGGCGAGTAGGTATAGGTGTTGTCACCCTGGGTGATGGTCGCGCCGGCGGTACCGTCCGCATTGCCGACGTTCTGGTTGTAGTTGGAGCTGTTGTTCCAGTAACCGTCGGTGGTGAGGATGGTGAAGTTCTTGCGGCAGGCCAACTGATCACTGCCGGTGCCCGGACCGTAAGGACCGTTGGCGGCCGAGCTGCTGAAGTATTCGCCGGCTTTTTGCAGCGCGCCATGCAGTGGCGTGCCGTCACGACCGTAGGTGGCGAACAAGCGGTCGTACCAACGCGTGCGGTTGTTGGCGTCCGGCGTATCCAGGAACAGGCCGTTGTTGTAATTGACCGGAATCGGAACGGCGAAGGTGGGCGAATTGGCTGCCAGGTTGGAGGGATTGCGCTCCCAGATCGTGCGGAAGCCCACTCGCATGTCGGCGCTGATTCCGCGGAAAGCCTGGCTGGCGCCGGCCTTGGCGGTCTTCATGCGGGTGCGGTGATACGAGAACCAGGTGGCGTAGTTGGTCAGCTCAGCTGCCAAGGTGCTACGCACGCTGGGGTTGGGCAGCGCTTCTTCGCAGTTGATCCAGTCATTGGCACCGGTGCCGGTGCCGCAGCGGTTGCTGACGGTGTAGCTCACATCGACGGTGACGCCGGAATAGCCGCCATTGGTGGGCGTGTACAGACGCACGTACCAGGTGCCCGACTGCGGATTGTCGGCGGTGATCGTTTCGGCGTTGCCGGTGGTGTTGGCACGATAGTCATAGGTGGTGGTGGTCGGACCACTGCTGCGACGCACGTACAAATCAGCACCGTTGCGCGTGGCCGTGCCGCCGCTGGAAGTGACCGTCAGGCGCACCACGTTGTCCGGCAGGGTGAACGAGAACAGCGAGCTGTTGCCGCCCGCCGATGCGGCCTGACCGGTGCGCGGAAAGCCGCCGTCGGTGGGGCGCTGCGGATTGATGCCGACTACCGCGCCATACACGGAGCGCTGAATCGAAGTGCCGCCGATGATCTGGTAGCGATAGTAGTTGCGGCCGTCGCCCAGCTGGGCGGCGGTGGTCATGCCGTCCTTGGGGACGTAGAAGGTTTGCGTGCCGCCGCAGACCTGAGTGTCGTTGGTGTCGCCGTCAGTGCCGTTGCCGTTGTAGTCGAAGCGCGCGCAGCTGCCGCTGTTGCGCAGATCGATGGTGGTACCCGAGGCGTAGTTGAAGCTGCCATACACTGACGAGTAGCTGGTGCCGCCCGTCATCTGCGTGCCTGCGGCGGTGGTCCATGGCGCGTAGTTCTCTTCCGCCATCGGGTTGTAATAGAGCGAGTTGCGGGTATACGCGTAGTCGGAGACGTCGACGTTGCTGGTGGCAGGCACGCTGTCCGGCATGTAGTCGAACGCCATCGAGCCCGAGTCGTCGAGGATGAACAAGACGTTGGGCGGCACACGCGTACCGGTTGTCAGCGGATCCGTTGGCAAGGTGATGCCGGCATTGACCGGCAGCGCCAGCAAGGTAGCCAGGAACATCGAAGCGCCGGGGCCGACCCGGCGCAGGATGCGCTGGGACAGGGTCGAAGGAGTGGAAGTCTGCCTGGACATGAGTGGCTCCGGCTTACAGCGCAATGAAGTTGGTTTGCAGGATCACCACGGCGCGGTCGCTGTTCGCCAGGTCCACGCTGCGGGCGGTGATGCGGTAACGCGGGCGCAGGCACAGCGGCGAGCGGCTGGTTTCATCCACCAGATCGCAACCGGGCCAAGTGGGCGCATCGCCCATGTACTCGACGATGTAGCCGGCAGCCGGCGCCAGTGCGCTACGGCTGGCGGCCGTGGCGGCGCTCCAGTTGGTGCTGGCGAAGGCCGGATCCAGCCAACGGTCAAGATTGGTGGCCACGGGTAGCGAGCAGATGCCATTGGTGCAGCCATTGGCAGGCACTGCCGCGCGGGTGGTGTCCGCACCGGCCACGGCCTCGCCCTGGCGCAACGCGGCTTCGGCCGCCTGGAAGGCATAGCTGCGATCCAGCAGGTTGGCGCTCATGCGTTCTTCCAGCAGCGTGCTACGCAGCACGGCCAGGCCCAGCAAGGTCATGACGACCAGCAGGATCATCACGACCACCAGCGAAGCGCCGCCCTGGCGCAGTCCGGATTGGAAGGATCGGGTGTTCATAGGTTGCGGTTCCGCAAACTGACGACGTGGATGATCTGGCGCTGCAGCGGGGTGCCGCCGGTGCCGGTATTGGGCTGTCCGTCCAGGGTCATGGCGATGCGCGCGGCGATCACGTTGGCCCAGTTGCCGCCGACCGTGGCAGGCGCCACATAGCTGGTGCCGCCGCGCAACAGGTAGGTCACGCTGAGCGCGCTCACGCCTTCGGCCACTTCCTCGTTGCTGACGGTGCCGCCGGTGAGCCGCGTGTGGAACAGCGACGGTCGACCGGCGACGTTGTTGGCGATGTACCAGCGGCTGGCATTGAGCCGCACCAGCACCGAGTTGGGAGCGGCGAAGGCAAACGGCTGGCGAGTGGAGCAGGCCTCGCCCACGCCGACCAGACCCAAATTGATCGAGCAGTTGCCCGGGCTGCCGGAAGCGGCGTACGTGATGTTGGCGCCGCTCACGCCACTGGCCTGGAACACCGCGGCCTGTCGCGAATTGCAGACCAGCACCAGATCGCCGGCGGCAATGCCGTGATCATTGCGGTTGACGGTGAAAACGCCGCCACCGGTGTTGTGCGCGGTGATGGTGGCGACATTGCTGTCGCCGGAAATCAGTTGCAGCGCCTCGGTGCCGGTCAGGCGCTGGCCCTGCCCCGTGCCGAAGCTCTGGCTGGGGAAGGTTTCGGTGGCGCCGTAGCCGCGGGTGGTGGCGCCCCAATCCGTGAAGTTGGTCCACCAACTGGTCGCGTTGGTGTTGACCACGTTCGCGATAGGAAGGTTGTTGACGCAGGGATTGCCGGCGGCCTCGCGCATGTCGCGCGCCATCAGTTCGAACGAGGTGCGTGCGGTTTCCTGCACCACGCCCAGGCTGTCAGTGGAACGGAATGTGGCCTTGTTGGAAGCGAAGATGCCAATGGCCGCAGCGACCACCAGCAAGCCCAGCACGAGGGCGATCATGACTTCCAACAAGCTCAGGCCCTGCATCTGTGCTGGCATGCTACGCGGCGTGCGCGTGCGCGGAGTACGGCTCATAGTTGCGACCTCACCTGCACGGAGTTCTGGCTCAGGCCCGCGACAATGGCGCCCACACCCGCATTGGACGCGCGGCTGTCGTCCCAGAACACGGTGACCGTGCACGGGGAGTTGGCCGGACAGGCGATTTGCCCGCAGGTTTCCACACCTTCGCCGAGCACGCGGCTGGAGCGCATGTTCTCCAGCCAGGCGCGACGATCGTTGTCAGCCAGGCTGCCCGTGGCGATCGGCGTGCAGGTCTTGGCCATGTCGTAGCCGCCAGCCAGGGCGACGGTGCGGTTGGCGCGCATGGAATCGAACATCGAGTACGCCAGGATTACCGCCTGGCTGCGCTCCAACGAACTTTGGCTGTTGCGCAATGCAGTGCTCTGCATCGCGGCAATGCCAAGCATGCCGATACCCATGATCAGCACGGCAATCATCACTTCAAGCAGGCTGACACCGCGCTGGTGGGCACGGGCAGGCATGCGACGGGAGAGAGAGGCAACGGGCATGGGACTGTCCTGCGGAATCACGGGGGATTGGGCGCCGCCGGGCAAGCGCCGGCGCCGTCGGTGGACTGCGTGGCGACGCGGCTGCCGCCCACTATGGTGACCGTGCGCTGGTTGAGCGCCGGCCGGGTGGTGACGATGCAGGCGACAAACGATTCGCGCGCCAGCGCACCGGTGGTCGCGTTGCGCGCCAGGCCGTCGGCGCGGAAGGTGAGGCCTGCCGTGCTGGATGCCAGCACCACCGGCGCCTTGATGGTGTACTCACGCAGCACATTGGCGCCCTGCAGGACGATCCAACGGTCCCAGGCGCCGGTGGCGCCGGCGCACGCGCTGCCATTGGTCGTGCGGCACAGGGTCACCGACGTGTTGCGGCGGATGGCCTCGGTGCGCGCCAGTTGGATGGAGGTCACCAACTCGTTGGACTGTCCGGTCAGGCGATTGGAATTGATCACCTCGGTGAAGCTGGGGATGGCCAGGGTGGCCAGGATCGCGACAATGGCCACGGTCACCAGCAGTTCCAGCAGGGTGAAGCCGCGCACGCGCGCACCCGTTCCCCTGGTGTGGGCCCCTGCCCGCTTGGGCTGACTAAGCTTCATGCAATCCTTCCCCAGATAGCGTGCTGGCAGCCTAGGCCCGACCCACGCGACCCCGCCAGTCAGGACCCGATGGACGGGCCAGCGGACGGATTGAGCGGACCTGAGCCTGTGCGTAGCGGCGGCCCTGCGGCATGATGCGGCTTCCTTCTCCCTGCCCCGGCCATGACGCGCGACGAACAAGCCACGCCGCTGGACATCCTCTGGCAGGGCCCGGTGATGCTCTGGGTCATCCTGGCCGGTGAAGGCCTGGCCGCAGTGCTCGCGCTAGGCTCGAGCATGGGCGTCAGTCGCTGGGTCCACTTCGGCCTGACCTCTTTCATCGTGCAATGGGTGTCGCTGGTCACGCTCGGCACGCTGTATCTGTTCCGCGTGCCGCTGGCCCGGCTCAAACCCACTTACGTCGCTTACCTGGCGCTGCTCGTGTTGGTCGTGGCCAGCGCGCTGGTCTGCGCCGCCGGCTGGCTGGTGTTCTGGGACGTCTGGCCGATGGCGCAGGATGGTTGGATGCCGATGTTCCTGCGCTTTACCGGCATCGCCTTGATTGTGGGCATTCTGGGGCTGGCCGCCTTCCTCAATCACTGGCGCGCGCGGCAGCTGGCGGTCAAAGCCAAGCAATCGGAGTTGGAATCGCTGCAGGCGCGTATCCGCCCGCACTTCTTGTTCAACACCCTCAACACCGGCGCGGCGTTGATCCATCAGCGTCCGCAGGATGCCGAACGCGTGCTGCTGGATCTCGCGGATCTGTTCCGCGCCGCGCTGGCTGGGCCGCGCGAGATTCCCTTGCTTGAAGAGCTGGCGCTGGCGCGACGCTATCTGGAAATCGAGAGCCTGCGCTTTGGCGATCGCCTGCGTGCGCACTGGCAAGTGGCCGAAGGGCTGCCAGCGGTGGACGTGCCCACCCTGTCGATCCAGCCGCTGGTGGAAAACGCGATCCGCCATGGCGTCGAGCCGGATCCGGAAGGCGGCGATGTCTGGGTGGACGTGTCAGCCGACGACAAGTGGCTGACCGTGTCGGTGCGCAACACCCTGCCCTCGCGGCCGGCGCTGACGCGCGGGCACCAAGTGGGGCAAAGCTCGGTGCGCGCGCGGATTCATGCGCTGACACAGGGACGCGGGGAGTTGGAAGCGGGTGTGGTGGATGGGGAGTATGTGGCGGTGGTTCGGTTGCCTGTGTGACGGCTTGTCGATCACGGGCTTAGCTTGATCGGATGTCCTCGCCTTGGACTGAGAGCACACCGACACTCGCTCCGAGCTCGTCGAAAAATTCGACTTCGTACATCTGTCGATCCTCATCCAGAACCAGCAAGACCACTCCGTGGGTGCCTTCCTTGATGCGCTCACTCAGGCGCACCAAGGCGACCACAGAATCAAATGGGTTGAGCATGACTGACGCCTCGCTGGTGCAGTCCAACCAAACAAATAGACCCGGCACACTGTACCGGGTCTTTTGAAAACACTCAGCAGCGAAGGCATTCCCCGCTACGCTCAGGTCAGCACCCGATAGCAAGGCTTGTACTCGCCCGCAATCTTCATCCGTCGCTGCTCCACAAATGCGCGCAGCAGCGAATCCAGCGCCTGCATCATGTCCGGGTCGCCGTGGATTTCGAACGGACCGAATTCCTCGATGCGACGCATGCCGTCTTCCTTGACGTTGCCGGCGACGATGCCGGAGAACGCGCGCCGCAAGTCCGCCGCCAAGGCGTGCGCGGGGCGGCCGTGGTGAAGGTCCAGAGCGGCCATCGCTTCATGCGTGGGCACGAACGGCTGCTGGTACTCGTTGGGGATGTCCACCGCCCAGTTGAAGAAGAACGAATCCTTCTGCTGGATGCGGTACTCGCGCACCTGGCGGATGCCGGCGCTCATCTTCTTGGCCACCGCCACCGGATCGCCCACCACAATTTCATAGCGCTTGGTGGCTTCTTCGCCCAGGGTCAGGCGGATGAACTGATCAATCTGCTCGAAGTACGGCGCGGCAATCGTTGGGCCGGTCAGGATCAGCGGGAACGGCAGGCCCTTGTTCTCTTCGCGCAGCAGGATGCCCAGCAGGTACAGGATTTCTTCGGCCGTACCCACGCCACCCGGGAACACGATGATGCCGTGGCCAACACGCACGAAGGCCTCCAGGCGCTTCTCGATGTCCGGCATGATCACCAGGTGGTTGACGATCGGGTTGGGCGACTCGGCGGCGATGATGCCTGGCTCGGTGATGCCGATGTAGCGCGTGCTACGCCGGCGCTGCTTGGCGTGGGCGATGGTGGCGCCCTTCATCGGGCCCTTCATCGCACCCGGTCCGCAACCAGTGCAGATGTCCAGCGCGCGCAGGCCCAGCTCGTAGCCAACCTGCTTGGTGTACAGATATTCATCGCGCGAAATCGAATGGCCGCCCCAGCACACCACCAGGTTGGGATCGGACGGACGCAGGATGCGCGCATTGCGCAGCAGGCCGAACACCGCGTTGGTGATGCCGGCCGAACTTTCCAGATCAGCGGCGTAGTCCGGCCCCAGTTCAATCGCCGTATAGGCCAGATCGCGGACCACGGCGAACAGCAGTTCGGCGATACCGCGGATGATCTCGCCATCCACAAAAGCCATGGCCGGTGCGTTGACCAGATCGATGCGTACGCCGCGATCCTGCTGCAGCACCTGGATGTCGAAGTCGGGGTAAAGGTCACGCGCGGCGCGCGGATCGTCCGAGGCGCTGCCGCTGGTCAGCACGGCCAGTGCGCAGCGGCGCAGCAGATCGTGCATGCCGCCGGCGGAGGCGTCGCGCAGGCGCGCCACTTCGGCCCGCGACAGCACGTCCAGCGCGCCGCGCGGGTGGATCTGTGCATCCTGGACCGGCAGCGCCCTCGTTGCCGTATTGCTCGTCATGTTGCTTCCTGTCTTGGTTTTGTCATTGACCCGTGACTTTAGCGCAGTCCGGGGCTGCGGGCATGAGCCGCGTCCGAACCGGCCGGCGGGTCGCCCATAAAAAAACGGCCGGGTTGCCCCGGCCGTTTTCTGTCTTGCTCAGTGTGGATCCACTCAGAACTTGTAGCGGAAGCCCAGTTGCAGCGACCACTGCGAGACACCGGTGTTGCCGATACCGTCGCCGCTGTTGGCCACGGTCGGCTTGGTCACGCTAGCCTCGTTGAACGAGTACACGTACTTGCCGTTGTAAATGCCGTTGGCCGCAGCCACGCCTTCATTGGCAAAGAAGCCGTAGTCATAGATGTGGCCCCAATCCTTATTGATCAGGTTGCCCACGTTCATGATGTCGACCCAGATTTCCGACTTGTGGCCCTTGAAGAAGCCCGGCAGTTCCTGACTGAAGCGAACGTCGAAGCTGTTGACGAAATCAGCACGGCCGGAATTGCGCGGCGCCACGGTGCCCTTGTACTTGGCCAGATCGGGGTTGTTGCTCAGCCAATTGAAGAACGCCGTTTCCATCGCCGGGTTCGGGGTGAACACGCCGGTGGAGCTCAGGGTGCCAAACAACACGTCGCCCGGAGCCGACGGCACGTAGAACAGGTCGTTGAAGCTGTAGCTGTCGCCGTTGGCGTCGTTGGTGTAGACGTAGCTGTAAGTACGGCCCGAACGGCCTTCGTAGAACAGGCCCACCGAGGTCTTGTAGTCACCCCAGAACTTGTGCTGCCAGTTCAAGGTGCCGGTCACGCGGTCGCGGATTTCATAGCGCGAGTTGCCCACGGCATCCGCATTGGCCTGGAAGTTGTAGTTGTAGCGCCAGGTCGAGTTCGCGGTGGAGTTGCTCATCGCGCTGACTTCGTCAGCGTTGGTGTAGGTGTAGCCCAGGCTGTAAGACCAGTCACTGGCTTCACTCCACGGCTTCTGCAGGGCCACGGTGAACTGGGTGGTCTGGCCGCGGTCGGTGTTCTCCAGCAGGTAGACCTGGTTGAAGCGGGTATCGCGACCAAAGCGGTTGCTGGCCGAGTTCCACGGACGGCCCACGCGCGCCGGGTTGTAGTAGATGTCACGGCCGTCCTGGCCGGTGACGTCTGCATTGCCCAGGTTGAGATGGCTGTACAGCAGGCCCGACTTGACCTGGGTCCACAGCATTTCAGCCGACAGCACGATGCCATTCCACGGCAGCTCGTGTTCGAACGCCAGGTTGGCCTTCCAGACCGACGGCTGTTCGAAATCCGGGTCGACCAGGTTGACGTTCATTTCGCCACCCGCGCCGGCGCCGGTCGGACGCTGCTGCTGGGTGCCGTCTGGCTGGTACGGGATGTCTTCCCAGGTGATCGCGCCGCCGATGTCTTCGTCGTAACGCACGTAGTTCAAGCCGGTGTTGCTGAAGGCGTTGCCAATCCACACCTGCGGCGAGATGCCGCGGAACAGACCCAGGCCACCACGCAGTTGGGTCGGACGCTCGAAATCGAAGGTGTAGTTGAAGCCGAAGCGCGGCTGCCACAGCCAGTCGTTCTTGCCGACGCTGCGGTTGTCGTAGCCAAACACCTGCTCGGCCACGGCGTTGTAACCGGGCTCGCCGTCAACGCTGGGCTTGTCGGCGCGCAGGCCGAAGTTCAAGGTCAGGTTGTTGTTGACGTACCAGGTGTCCTGGACGAAGAAGCCGTATTCCTTGTAGCTGAACTTGGCAGCGATGCTGTCGAAGTCCTGGCCCACTTGCGGCGCGTGCAGCACGTAGCTGCTCCAGATGCCGTCGCGGAAGTTGTCGAGGCCGTAAAACTCGTACGCGCCGTACAGGTTCTGCGCGAACATGTTGTAGACGTCGTTGTCGCCGTAGTCGACGCCAAACTTCAATTCGTGGTCGCCCAGGTTCCAGATGCCGGCGCCGTAGCCGGTCCAGGTTTCGGTGGCCACCGCGTTCATCGGGGTGCTCACGTCCTGGCCGATCTGGATGTTGGCGCCCGACGGCGAGCCTTCGTCGCCACCGAAGTAGATCTTGACGTTGGCCAGCGTGTTCGGCGCGATGCGGGTGGAAGCGTAGTCGCGATACGAAGCCTTGAACTCGGTCGAGAAAGTGTCGCTCCAGTCACTGAAGACCTGGGCCACGTAGTTCTCGATGGTCTTCTGCTGCTGGTAGTAGGTGGAGCTCAGGTTGATGATCGTGCCGCCGGTGCTGGGCGTGCGCAGCTGGCTCTGATCAACCTTGCTGTAGCGCAGGCTGGCGCGGTGGTTTTCGTTGATGTTCCAGTCGATCTTCAGCGCGTACTCTTCCAGCTCGGTGCTGCCGTCGGTATCGCCCACGCCACCAGCGTCATAGCCCCAAGTGCTGCGGGCGATGTCCACGGCTTCGTTGACCTGGTCCATGGAGATGGCACCGGTACCCACGGCGCTGTCGCTCAGGCTGGCGCCCGGGGACTTCCATTCCTGCTTTTCATAGTTGGCGAAGAAGAACAGCTTGTCCTTGAGGATCGGGCCGCCAAAGGTGGCACCGTAGGACTGTTCCTTCTCGAAGCCGTCGAACGGAGCACCGGTTGCCGGGTCGTCGCCGAACCAGTCGCCGTCGCGGTAGGCGCCATACACCGAACCATGGAATTCGTTGGTGCCCGACTTGGTCACTGCGTCGATCACCGCGCCGGTGGCGCCGGTGATGGTCACGTCGTAGCTGGACAGGTCGACGTTGATGGCTTCAACGGCTTCCATCGACACCGGCTGGCGACGGGTCGGCATGCTGTTGGGCTCAAGGCCGAAGGTGTCGCTGATCGACACGCCGTCAACGCGGATGGCGTTGTAGCGCGGGTTTTGACCGCCGGCCGAGATGCTGCCATCAGCCTTGCTGGTCTGGGCGATGCGAGGATCCAGGCGGATGTAGTCCTGGATGTTGCCACCCACTGACGGCAGCGCTTCGATGGTCGGACGGCTCACGCTCGTGCCCGCACCCATCTTGGTGGCGCTGAACACGTCGGCACCGCCGGCCATGCCCACGGCCACAACGGTTTCCAAAGTGGTGGTAGCGTCGCCGGTCAGGGCGGCGTTGACGGTGTTGACCTGGTTCAAGGTCAGGTAGACGTTGTCTTCGGTCTTGGTGCCTTCACCGGACTTGGTCACGGTGATCTGGTACGGGCCGCCGACGCGCAGGCCGCGCGCGGTGTAGCGACCGCTGGCATCGGTGGTGGCGCGGCTGACGGTGCCGGACTCCACGTGGGTGATGACCACTTCAGCGCCGACAACCGGCTGGCCTGCACTGCTGGTCACCGTGCCGCCGACGCCGGCGGAGGTGCTCTGCGCGAAGACCGGGGCGGCCGCCAAGGCGGCAACGAGACCAAGGGTGAGCTTGGACATCCGGAGACAACGGGATTGATTCATGTGTGTAAGCCTCGATACGGGTTTGTGGCGATGCGATAAGCGGCTATGAGGACACGCAGAAACGTGCCCCGCAGGTGCGGTCGAAGACGTGCAGTTGAGTTCCCTTGGCACCGACGCGAGCGTGCCGCGTTGGTTAATAACAGGTTAACACGATAGGACCATTTTGTGACCGCGCCGTGACAAAAATCCCGCATTGCAGCATCCGTTTTCGGCGGCTTGCGTAGGGTGCTTTGGGGCGGTCCTGGCGAGCCCGGCGTGGCGCCGGTTCGGGGGTCAGAATTTCTTGCTCAGATGTTGGGCGGCAGCTTGAGGTAGGTGCCGATGCCGTCCAGGAACATCTGCACAGACAAGGCCACCAGCAGCATGCCCATCAGCCGCTCCACGGCGGTCAGTACACGCCGGCCCAGCCACTTGTAGAGCAGCGGCGAGCAGAACAGGATGGCGGCGGTGACGCCCCAGGCCAGGATCAGGGCCAGGCTCCAGTCGGCCAGGCGATGCGGCTCGTTGCTGCCCATCAGCATGACCGCGGCCATGCCCGAAGGCCCAGCCACCAGCGGAATCGCCAGGGGCACGATGAAAGGCTCGCCACCGGGAATCTCGCCCATCAGCCCTTCCGGGCGCGGGAAAATCATC
>Ga0160448_100057_pt1 | contig 80814 bp, 81 predicted proteins | sample HID1973M_E1MG_FD_108269 | JGI IMG/M metagenome (GOLD analysis project Ga0160448, IMG submission 108269) | Enriched mosquito-associated microbial communities from UW Madison campus, WI, USA - HID1973M_E1 MG | ecosystem: Host-associated > Arthropoda: Insects > Digestive system > Unclassified ...
ACGCGGTAGTGCGGGGGTATGGCGCAAGCAGCACACGGATGTGCTGCGCTCGGCTGTCGGAGGCAGGACGCCGGAGCCAGCCGATGCGCCATACCCCCGCACTGCCGCGGCTCCCACCGAAGCTGGCCCCCGCCAACGCTCCTGCGGCTGCGGCTGCGGCTGCGGCTGCGGCTGCGGTTGCGGTTGCGGTTGCGGTTGCGGTTGCGGTTGCGGTTGCGGTTGCGGTTGCGGCCACCACACCACCAGCCATCGGCCCGCCCCCTACTTTGGTCTGAACCCCGCAACGACCGCTTGAAAAACCGCACGTCCCCGGAGCAGTCTGGAACCGGCCATCGCGGCCAACCCCGGCCGCCCTGACCGTGCGTTGTTTCCTCCGTCATTCCCGCAATGGAGGTGGATCATGGTTCGCACGCTGCCGTCCGATGTGTCCCCGCGCCTGGATACCCAGCGCATCCTCGCCACCAGCTTCGCCCTGGCCGTGCATGCCCTGGCACTCGGCGTCCTGCTGCTGCCGCTGACCCAGGCCCGGTTGCCCGACATCCCCATCCAGAAGGAACCGGAACGCTGGAAGCTCGCGCGCGTGATTCCGGCGACTCCCCTTCCGCCACAGCCGGTCGAACAACCGCAAGTGCAACCACCCCGCCCCCCGCAACCGGCAACAATGCAGCGCACCCAGCCGGTGCAGCCTCCGGCCATCGTCGACCCGGGCAGCCTGCCCGCCGCGTCGGCGACCGACCTGGGCCCGCCCGACATCGCCCCGGCCTGGGACGGCCCGCCCCTGCAGGGCGCGCAGCTGCGCTACGCCGTCGCGCCACCGCCGCGCTATCCGCGTGACGCGGTGACCGCCGGCGCCCAGGGCACGGTGATGCTGCGCGTGCTGGTCGACGTGGACGGCAGACCGCTGGAGGTCGTCGTGGACCGCAGCAGCGGCCATCGTTCGCTGGACCGCGAGGCGGTGCGCCAGGTGCAGCAGCGCTGGCGCTTCGAGCCGGCCATGCGCGACGGCCGTCCAGTGCAGGCCTGGGGCCTGGTCCCGATCGACTTCAGCCTGCAGTGAGGCGGATCGGCCGCACAGCGGCCGGGTGAACCGCAAGGCATCTGGAAGCCGTGCTGCGGCTTCCGGAAGCTGCAGTCCCGTCAGGCCCGGTGATATGGATGGTTGGCGAGCAGCGCCGCGGCGCGGTACAGCTGCTCGGCCACCACCAGTCGCACCAGCATGTGCGGCAGGGTCAGCGGACCCAGCGACCAGGATTCGGAGGCGGCGGCGAGCACGTCCGGCGCGTGGCCTTCCGGGCCGCCGACCAGGAACGCGAGGTCGCGCCCCTGCTGGCGCCAGTGTTCCAGCCGCCGGGCCAGCTGCTCCGACGACCAGGCCCGGCCCGGCACGTCCAGCGCGACGACGTGCGCGTTCTTCGGCAAGGCGGCGAGCACGCGCCGGCCCTCGTCCTCGATCGCGCGCTGCGGATCGCGGCCCTTGCCGCGCAGCCCCGGCTCGACCTCCACCAGCTCCAGCGGCAACCAGTGCGAAAGCCGCTTGCGGTATTCGCCGAAACCGTCCGCCACCCAGGATGGTGCGCGTTCGCCGGTGGCGATCAGTCGGGCCTTCATGGCCGCCATGATAGCGGTCGCCATCGCACGCGCCGCGCTGCTGTCACCGGTCGGCAGCCCTGCCATGCCATCGCGGCCGCGTGCTACGGTCCGGGCCCGGCCGTGCCCTCCGGCCCGCGCCCTGCACTGGAGGATCCCGCATGCACCGCTTCCGTTCCACCTGCACCGGCGTGCTGCTCGTGGCCGCCTCTCTCGGCCTTGTCCCGCCACTCGTCGCCGCGGACGCGCCCGAAGCGGTATTCGACTGGTTCGAGTACCGGGGCAGCGATCCGACCGACGCCGCGTTCGCGCCGGGCCCGGGCCAGTTCCGCAATCCGGTGCTGCAGGGCTTCCATCCGGATCCGAGCATCGTCCGCGTCGGCGACGACTATTACCTGGTCACCTCGACCTTCGGCTGGTTTCCCGGCATTCCCGTGTTCCACAGCCGCGACCTGGTGCACTGGACCCAGCTCGGCAACGCGATCGACCGCCCCACCCAGCTCGACTTCGGCCAGCACGGCCTGGTCAACGGCGTGTTCGCGCCGGCGATCACCCACCACGACGGCCTCTTCTACATCGCCAACACCTGCTTCCCGTCCTGCGGCGGCAACTACGTCATCACCGCAACCGATCCAGCGGGGCCGTGGTCCGATCCGGTGTGGCTGCCGGACCTGGGCGGCGGCATCGATCCGTCGCTGTTCTTCGACGACGACGGCCGCGCATGGATCGTCAACAACGATCTTCCCGACGGCGGCAAGGAGCGCTGGCCGGGCCACCGCGCGATCTGGCTGCAGGAATTCGACGCGAAGGCGATGCGGACCACCGGTCCGCGCCGGGTGATCCTGGATGGCGGCATCGTTCCGGCGGAAAAGCCCGAGTACGTCGAGGGCCCGCACCTGTTCAAGAAGGACCGCTGGTACTACCTGACCGCGGCCGAAGGCGGCACCGGCGAGATGCACCGGCAGGTGATCCTGCGCAGCCGCCAGGTAACCGGACCGTACGAACCCTGGGCGGACAACCCGGTGCTGACCCAGCGCGACCTGCCGCGCGAACGTCCGTTCCCGGTGACCTCGACCGGCCATGCCGACTTCGTGCAGATGCAGGACGGGCAGTGGTGGGCGGTGTTCCTCGGCAACCGTCCCTACCCGCCGCTCGAAGGCCATTACGTCAACACCGGCCGCGAGACCTTCCTGATGCCGGTACGCTGGCAGGACGGCTGGCCGCGCATCAGCGCGCCAGGCCAGGCCATCCCGCACGTGCTCGATGCACCGGCGCTGCCGCGCGAAAGTGCGCCCCTGCCGACCAGCGGCGCGTTCACCGTGCGTGACGGATTCGACGGCGACACGCTGCCGCCATACTGGATGATGTTGCGCAATCCACGCGGGCACTGGCACCGGCTGGAGGACGGCGCGCTGCATCTGCAAGCGCGCGCGGTCGGCCTGGGCGAGCGCGACAATCCCTCGTTCCTGGCGCGGCGCCAGCAGCACCAGGACGCGACCGCGACGACCGTGGTGCGGTTCGTCCCGCAACGCGACGGCGATCTCGCCGGGCTGGCCGCGTTCCAGAACGAGGACTACTGGTACCTGCTGGCGTTGGCCCGCGAGGACGGCAAACCGGTGGTGGTGCTGGACCGTCGCGACGGCCGCCGCGATGGCGAGCCGCCCAGCGGCATGCGGCTGGCCGCGGCACCACTGCCGGACGGCTTCGGCGGCGGGCCGCTGTACCTGCGCATCCGCGCCCGCGGCGCGAAGTACGACTTCGAGTACGCGGTCGATGAAGACGACTGGCACGTGCTGCAGAAGGACGTCGACGGCACCCTGCTCAGCACGGCCGTGGCCGGCGGCTTCACCGGCGCGGTGTTCGGCGTGTACGCCGCGCGGCGCGACGACCCGTTGTAGGAGCCCGTCTTGCGGGCGACACGGACGTCGGAGCCATGGGGCGGCGCCTGCGCCGAAGGCACCGGTCGGAACCATGAAGGCAACGCCTGTGCCGACGGCGTCGGGTCGCCCGCAAGACGGGCTCCTACGGATCGCGGGACGTTGGAGGTGCGGCTCAGGCGCCGGCGTCTTCCGGCTGGTCGCCGACGGTCCACAGCCGCTCCAGCGCATAGAACTCGCGCACCCGCGGCAGCATCACGTGGACGATCACGTCGCCCAGGTCGACCAGCACCCACTCGGCCTCGCGCTCGCCTTCCACGCCCAGCGGCATGGCGCCGAGCTTCTTGGCGAACTTGATCACCTCGTCGGCGATCGACTTCACGTGGCGGGTCGAGGTGCCCGAGACGATCACCAGGTGGTCGGTGACGCTGGTCCTGCCGCGCACGTCGATCTCGACGACATCCTTGGCCTTGATCTCCTCCACCGCGGCGCGGACGTTCGCCAGCAGGGTCTCCACGGACGGCGGCGGTTCGGGGAGGCGGGTCTTGATGACGTGGGCTTGGCTGCTCAAGGAGGACTCGGGGACGGACGGTCGAAAGACGCGGCGATTATACCGGCGCCGGGCGCCGGGCCGCGTTCACGGTATCCGGTACAGGCCTTCGCCGTCGATGTAGCCGGCGACCGCCGCCGGCACCTGCGTGCGCCAGGCCGGATCGCCCGCCGCGATCGCCCGGCGCACCGCCGTGGCCGATTCCCCGCGCAGCGGCTGGCGCAGGGCGTAGCAGCAGCCGGCCGGCGCCGTCGCCAGCCGCCGGGGGTCGTCGGTCCAGCGTCCCGCGACCTCGCCGGCCAGTTCGGCCGGCAGTTCGCCCAGGCCGTCATCGGTCGCGCGGGCGGCGACGATGAAATGGGCCAGCGCCGGCAGCCGCCGCCATTCGTGCCACGTCGGCAGGGAGCGGAAGCTGTCGGCGCCGACCAGCAGCGCCAGCGGGGCCACCGCACCCTGTTCGCCGCGCAGGTCGCGCAGGGTGTCCACGGTCCACGACGGGCCGGGACGGTGCAGTTCGCGCCGGTCCACGCGCAGGCGCCGGTCGCCGGCCACGGCCAGGTCGAGCATGTGCGCGCGCTGGCTGGCGTCCGCGCCGGGCACGTCGCGGTGCGGCGGGTCGGCGGACGGGACCAGGGTCACCGGCACGCCGAAGGTGTCGGCCGCGGCGCGGGCGATGGCCAGGTGGCCGTCGTGGACCGGATCGAAGGTGCCGCCGTACCAGATCGCGAGCACGCCGGCCGCCCGCGCCTCAGCGCCCGGCGCCGGCGAGCAGGCGCGTGGCCGGGGTTTCGGCGATCGCCAGCAGCAGGCGTTCCAGCAGTTGCCAGGGATCGCCCGGGCCGCGCCCCTTGGCCGCGCGGTCGACGCGCGAGGCGTAGGCGGCGAAGCGGTTCCAGCGCAACGGCGTGGCGTGGCGCTGCAGCGCGCGCTTGAACGGCGCCTGGCGCGCTTCCCACAGGCCCTGCGACTTCATCTCCGCGGCCAGGTTGGCGCCGCGCGCCTGGGCGCGGGCCAGCGCGGCGGCGCGCAGCAGTTCGCGGATCACCATCGGCATCAGCGCGGCCACCTGCTCGCCTTCGGCACGCAGGCCGGCGAGCATGCGCCGCGCCTGCGCGGCCTGCCCGGACAGGGTCGCCTCGAGCAGGCGGAACACGTCGTAGCGCGCCGCGTCGGCAACCAGCGACTGCATCGTCGCCAGGTCCAGGGTGCCGCCCGGCGCCAGCAGCGCCAGCTTGTCGATCTCCTGCGCGGCGGCCAGCAGGTTGCCCTCCACCCGCTCGGCCAGGCCCTGCACCGCGTCGGGTGCGGCGCGCAGGCCGCGCTCGCGCAGGCGACGGTCGATCCAGCCGGGCAGCTCGTGCGGCTTCACCGGCCAGGCGATGGACACCACGCCGCGGCGCGAGACCGCGTCGACCCACTTGCCGTGGTGCGCCTTGCTCCAGTCGCCGGCCACGATCATCAGCACGACATCACCGGGCGGATCCTCGCAGAAGCCGGCGATGACCTCGGCGCCGGCCTTGCCGGGCTTGCCGCCAGGCAGGCGCAGTTCGATCAGGCGGCGGCTGGCGAACAGGCCGGGTGCGTTGAAGCTGGCCGACAGGCCGTCCCAGTCCGGGTCGCGGCCATCGGCATCGAACACCTCGCGCTCGGCGCCCTCGGCGCGCGCACGCGCGCGCACCGCATCGGCGGCTTCGAGCACGTGCAGGGTCTCCGGGCCGGCGACCAGGTAGACCGGCTGCAGCGGCTGGCCGGCGGCCTGGGCGGCCAGCTGTTCGGGCCGCAGCTCCATCAGGGCGTCGGCGGGGTCGTGTCAGGCACTGTCGTGTCAGGTGCCGCGTCCGCCGGCTCGCCGGCTTCGGGCGCGGCCTGCGGCGGTTCAACCGGCACGGCCGCCTCGCGGGCCAGGGTGGCGCGCACCACGCTGTCGATCCGGCGCAGGATCGAGGCGGCCATCTCGCGGCGCAGCTCGTCGGCGAGGATTTCCCGCTCGCTGCTGGTGCCGGTGGCTCTCTGGGGTCGCGAAACGTAGTCGCGCGACAGCTCCACGACCTGCCGCGGCACCAGTTCGCGGCCGTCGGCCAGGCGGAAGGTGAAGATCGTCGCGTAGCGCAGGCTGAACTCCTGCGCGCGGCCGCGCTCGTCGATGGCGATGGGCAGGTTGCCCCAGCGCTCGGAAAGGATGTCAAGCCTGGCCATCTTCGGCTCGTCGGCGCCGGGTTTCGCGCCCGTGCTGCGCGGTGCGACGCTGGCGCCGGCGTTGCGCAGGTCGCGCTCCAGTTCGGTGACCAGCTGGCTGTACGGCGTGGTCGAGACGACCTGCACCGGCGGCGAGTCCTCCGGCAAGGCCAGCTTGTCGCGCAGATGGAAACCGCAACCGGCCAGGGCCAGGGCGAGGAGGACGGACAGCGCGTTTCGGATCATGGGCGCAAGTCTGGACGAGCGGACCGGGAGCGGCAACAGGCGGCCAGCCTGCCCGATGGCGCGTGAACACCCGTTGTAGGAGCCGGTCTTGCCGGCGACGCGGGCGTCGGAATCATGATCGCGTCGCCTGTGTCGACGGTATCGCGTCGCCGGCAAGACCGGTTCCTACAGCAAGCGGAACCCGCGCAGGAAACGGCCCCGCAAGCTGGAGGCAATCCGCGCGTCGCAAGGACGGGATGGGAGCACCTGGCCGGAGGCCGGGGTTCCGCACGAACCCCGGGGCGCAGGCAGCCAATGGCCGCCTACGCCGCCACGATGTTGACGATCTTGCCCGGGACCACGATCACCTTGCGCACCGCCAGGCCTTCCAGGTACCTGGCCGCGTTGGGCTCAGCCCTGGCCAGCGACTCGACCAGTTCGCGCGGCGCATCGGCGGCGACCTCGATGGTGCCGCGCAGCCTGCCGTTGACCTGCACCGCGAGGGTGACCGCATCGCGCAACAGCGCGGCCGGGTCGGCCTGCGGGAACGGCACGTCCTCCAGCAGCGTCTCGGCATGGCCCAGCAGCTGCCACAGCGCATGACTGGAATGCGGGGTGATCGGGTTGAGCAGCAGCACCGCCGCCTCCAGCGCTTCCTGGCGCACCGCGCGGCCGGCGTCGCTGGCATCGTCGAACCTGGCTACCGCGTTCATCAGCTCCATCACCGCCGCGATCGCGGTGTTGAAGCTGTGCCGGCGGCCGTAGTCGTTGCCGACCTTGTCGATGGTCTCGTGGGTCTTGCGGCGCAGCGCCTTCTGCCCGGCATCCAGCGCCGAAGCGTCCAGCGCCGGTGCGGCGCCCTCGCCCGCGTGCTTGTGCACCTGCGCCCACAGGCGGCGCAGGAACCGGGCCATGCCGTCGACACCGGCCTCGTTCCATTCGAGTGACTGCTCGGGCGGGGCGGCGAACATCGAGAACAGGCGCACGGTGTCGGCGCCGTACTTGTCGACCATCGCCTGCGGGTCCACGCCGTTGTTCTTGGACTTGGACATCTTCTCGGTGCCGCCGACCAGCACCGGCCGGCCGTCGGCGCGCAGCGTGGCGCCGGTCACGCGCGCCTTGTCGTCGCGCTGGATGTCCACGTCGGCCGGGTTGATCCACTCCTTCGAGCCGTCGGCGTTCTCGCGGTAGTAGGTGTCGGCGATGACCATGCCCTGGGTGAGCAGGTTGGTGGCCGGCTCGTCGCTGTCCACCAGCCGCGCGTCGCGCAGCAGCTTGTGGTAGAAGCGGAAATACATCAGGTGCAGGATCGCGTGCTCGATGCCGCCGATGTACTGGTCCACCGGCAACCAGTAGTTGCCGCGCTTGTCGACCATGTCGCGGGCTTTCGGGGACGTGTAGCGCGCGTAGTACCAGCTCGATTCCATGAAGGTGTCGAAGGTATCGGTCTCGCGCTCGGCCGCGCCGCCGCAGTCCGGGCAGGTGGTCCTGCGCCACTGCGGGTCGGTCTTGGTCGGCGAGCCGGTGCCGCTGAACTCCACGTCTTCAGGCAGCACCACCGGCAGCTGGTCCTCCGGCACCGGCACCGCGCCGCAGCGCTCGCAGTAGATCACCGGGATCGGGCAGCCCCAGTAGCGCTGGCGGCTCACGCCCCAGTCGCGCAGGCGGTAGTTGACCCGGCGCTGGCCCTGGCCCTTGCGCTCGAAGCGCTCGGCCAGGGCCTCGAACGCACCCCAATAGTCCAGGCCGTCGAACTCGCCGGAATTGACCAGCTCCAGGTCGGTGCGGGCCTTGTCGGTGTACCAGTCGCGCCACACGTCCGGCTGCCAGGTCTTCTCGTCCTCGTTCTTCGGTTCCTTCAGCGCGATCACCTGCACGATCGGCAGTGCGTACTTGTTGGCGAACTCGAAGTCGCGCTCGTCGTGACCGGGCACGGCCATGACCGCGCCGGTGCCGTAGCCCATCAGCACGAAGTTGGCGACCCAGATCGGCACCTGCTCGCCGGTCACCGGATGCACCGCCTTCAGGCCGGTGTCCATGCCGCGCTTTTCCTGGGTCTCCAGTTCGGCCTCGGACACGCCACCGTGCTTGAGCTCGTCCAGGAACGCGGCCAGCGCCGGGTTGGACGCCGCGGCCCTCAGCGCCAGCGGATGCTCGCCGGCGATGGAAACGAAGGTCACGCCCATCAGCGTGTCCGGGCGCGTGGTGAACACATGGACCGGCTCCAGCGCGCCGCCAGCGCCATCGACCACGTCGAAGCGGATCTCCAGGCCCTCGGAGCGGCCGATCCAGTTGCGCTGCATGGTCTTGACCGACTCCGGCCAACCCGGCAGCTGGTCCAGGCCGTCCAGCAGCTCCTGGGCGTAGTCGGTGATGCGCAGGAACCACTGCGGGATCTCGCGCTTCTCCACCAGCGCGCCGGAGCGCCAGCCACGGCCGTCGATCACCTGCTCGTTGGCCAGCACGGTCTGGTCGACCGGATCCCAGTTCACCACGGAGTTCTTGCGGTAGGCCAGGCCCTTGCGCATCAGCCGGGTGAACATGCGCTGCTCGTGCACGTAGTAGTCCGGCGAGCAGGTGGCGAACTCGCGCGACCAGTCGATCGCGTAGCCCAGCGACTTGAGCTGGCTGCGCATGTGCGCGATGTTGGCGTAGGTCCACTTGGCCGGCGCGGTGCGGTTCTTGATCGCCGCGTTCTCCGCCGGCAGGCCGAAGGCGTCCCAGCCCATCGGCTGCAGCACGTTGTGGCCGGTCATGCGCTTGTAGCGGCTGATCACGTCGCCGATGGTGTAGTTGCGCACGTGGCCCATGTGCAGCGCGCCGGACGGGTACGGCAGCATCGACAGGCAGTAGTACTTGGGCTTGTCGGAGACCTCGTCGACTTCGAAGGCACGGCTGCCGTCCCAGAACGTCTGGGCGGCGGTTTCCACCATGCGGGGGTCGTAGGACGAAGCGTTTTCGGGAACGGCGGACATTGCGGGTCGCGGCGGCTGCGGCAAAGTCGGCAAGGGTACCGCAGCGCAGCATCCCGCTCCACTTGGCACCCGGTGGCCGCCCGCGCCGCCGGGCACCCGGAAACGCCATGCCGCCGGCCAGGATGCCGCTACCATCGGCCTTCCAGTCCTTTCCGCTCCGGGGAACCCGCATGCGCGCCACCCTGCTGTCGCTGGCCCTGCTGTGCCCGTCCGTCGCCCCCGCCGCGCCGGCCGTCGACCAGGCCACCGGGCCGGCCGCCCGCGAGCTGCATTGCGGCGGCCTGTTCGACGCACGCAGCGGCCGCCTGCTGGGTCCGCACACCATCCGGGTCGCCGACGGGAGGATCCAGGCCGTCGCCGCCGGCATCCCGGCAAGCCCGGCCGGCGACGCGGTCGACCTGCGCGGCCATGCCTGCATGCCCGGCTGGACCGACCTGCACGTGTACCTGGAGGACCAGTCCAGCCCGCAGAGCTATTCGGAGGGCTTCCGCCTGGATCCGGTCGACTACGCCTACCGCAGCGTGGGCTATGCCGACCCCGAACCGGGCGCGGCGATCGCCGCGGCGGCATCGCCATGAGCGGCGAATGGCTGGGCTACGTCGCCGCGACCCTGACCACGGTGGCGTTCGTCCCGCAGGCGCTCAAGACCCTGCGCAGCCGCGACACCAGGGCGATCTCGCTGGGCATGTACGTGGTGTTCACCGTCGGCCTGTGCTTCTGGCTGGGTTACGGGATCGTGCTGCACTCCTGGCCGATGATCGTGTCCAACATCATCACTCTGGTGCTGGCGCTGCTGATCCTCGCGCTCAAGCTGCGCCACGGCTGACGCCGCCACCCGGCGTGGCCGCGGCGGCGAACACTCCCCAGGCCAGCCAGGCGGCGAAAGCGATCCGCTGCGCCAGCGCCGCACCGACCCAGCCACTGCCCAGGAAGCCGCCGGCCACCACCAGCACTGCGGCCACGACGGCGACCGCGGCGAAGCGGCGCCAGCCCGGCGTGCGCCACAACTCCATCGCCAGCAGCGCCGCGCCGGCGGGGAACGCGAGCGCCCACAACAGCCAGGCGGCGGCGTGGTAGCGGCTGCTGCCGCCATCCAGGTCGTCCAGATCCAGCGGCAACAACCCCTGCGCCGCGAACGCCAGCGCCGCCAGCACCAGCAGCTGTGCGCCGATCCGCGCGCTCCAGCCACTGCCGGCGGGCAGGCGATCGCGCACGCCCAGTGCGATCCAGGCCCCGACCAGCCCCGGCACCACGAAGGCGAACAGGCCGAACAGCGGCGCGCCCCCCTGCAGTTGCCGCGCGCCGAGCAGCGCCAGCGGATGGCGCAGGTGCGAATAGCCCGCCACCCCGTGCCCGGCGACCGCGGCGGCCAGCACGCAGCTGGCGACGGCCAACAGTGCCGCGGGCATGCGCCATCGTTCGATCCCGTTCATTCCTGCCTCCAGTGGAAGACCTCCTCCACGCCGACGCCGAACGCGCGGGCGATGCGGAAGGCCAGTTCCAGCGATGGAGCATAACGCTCCGCTTCCAGTGCGATGATCGTCTGCCGGGTGACGCCGCAGGCATCGGCCAGCGCCTGCTGGGTCATCCCGCCGCGCTCGAAGCGCCAGCGGCGGATCTCGTTGCCGACCGGGGTCGCGGTCATCGGCGGTCGCGCCAGCAGTGCGCGGCACGGACCCCGCAGGCGATGACCAGCGACGAGTACGGGCACAGCATCGGCAATGCCGGGATCCGGTCGGGAAAGCACGAATGTAATATTCAAATTACATCGCGCCGCGACGATGTCAAGTACACCTGACATCTGCTTGTAAGCTTCGCCGCCCGCCTCCATTACCGCTCCATTCCCCCACCGGACTTCCCCATGGCCGACCTGCCCCACGTCATCGACGTCACCACCGACACCTTCGAGACCGAAGTCCTGCAGAAGTCGCTGCAGACCCCGGTGCTGGTCGACTTCTGGGCGACCTGGTGCGGACCGTGCAAGTCGCTGACCCCGGTCCTGGAGAAGCTGGCCGGCGAGTACGGCGGCGCCTTCGTGCTGGCCAAGGTCGACGTCGACAGGGAACAGCAGATCGCCGCCGCGTTCCAGATCCGCTCGGTGCCCACGGTCTTCCTGCTGGTCGGCGGACAGCCGGTGGACGCGTTCCAGGGCGCGCTGCCGGAGGGCGAGCTGCGCCAGTTCCTGCAACAGCACGGGGTCGAGCCACAGGCGGACGCCGTGGAAGAGGCTTCCGCGGTTGCGCCGCTGGATCCGCACGAGGAAGTGGTGCGCCTGCGCCATGCGGTCCAGGCCGAGCCCGACAAGGACGAACTCAAGCTGGACCTGGCCCTGGCCCTGCTCAGGACCGGCGCCGCCGCCGAGGCCGAGCAACTGCTCGATGCCCTGCCGGCCAACCTGGCCACCGACGACCGCACCGTCCGCGCCCGCGCGCGGCTGGGTTTCGCCGCGCTGCTGAAGGATGCGCCACCGGTGGCCGTGCTCGAGCAGGCGATCGCCGCCGACGAAGGCGACCTCAAGGCCCGCCACCTGCTGGCCGTGCACCACCTGGTCGGCGGCGACGCCGCCGCCGGGCTGGAGCAGCTTATCGAGATGCTGCGCCGCGACCGCGGTTACGCGGATGGCCTGCCGAAGAAAGCGCTGATCGATGCCTTCCGCATCGTCGAGGACGAAGACCTGGTCGGCCAGTACCGGCGCAGGATGGCGTCGCTGCTGTTCTGAGGCGCGGCAAGCTGCTGGCGCCGGTCTTGCCGGCGGCACATCACGCTGGCAGGGGCTGTTCCCTCCTGGTCGCGACGCCCGTGTCGCCGGCAAGACGGGCGCCTGCGATGCCTGCAGACCGGGTCACACCCGGCTGTTGCAGTAACCGTTCTTGCCGGCGACGCGACGCCCCTGATCCCGACGCCCGGGCCCCCACCGGTTGCCCTGTCGCATTGCCTGTCCCCGCCACGACGTCCGCCACGTTCTCCGGTCGCAGGAGCACCGCGCCGGGGACGTGCACGCCGGAACGACGGACGCCGGCTAAGCTCGATCCCGACATCGGCAAAAAGGACTCCGCCATGCGCCTCCTCCGCACGCTCCTGCTGCTGGCCTGCTTCGTCCCCCCGGCGGCCGCGGCCGCGGCCGCGGGCATGGAAGTCTGTGATGCACCCCCGCGCTATGGCGTCGGCGCCACCGCCGCGGCGATCGTGCGCACAGCCTGCCAGGAACACCGCCGGTGGTTCCGCCCCTTCATCGAGGCGGACGGACGCCTGGCCGCGCTCGGCGTCACCGAGGCCGAGCGGGCGCAGCTGTACGACGGCGTCACTCCGGCCTGGCAGCAGGTGGCCCGCTATTGGCGCGAGAGCGGCACGCTGTCGTCGCTGGCCGCCACGCCCGGCGCGACCAGCTGCATGTATGCGGGGGGCGGCCGCGACGTAGAGAACGACTGCCGCGCCTTCATCCTCGACAACCCCTGGTCGGCCGCGTTCGTCTCCTGGGTCATGGCGCGCGCGCCACTGCACGGGTTCGGCGGATCGCCCCGGCACCTGGACTACATCGCCCGCGCCTGGCGCGATCCGGAAGGCAGTCCCTACGTCTACACCGACCCGTTCGCCGGCAAGCCCGCGCCCGGCGACCTGCTGTGTTTCCTGCGCGCCAACGACCATGGCGTGGGCGCGGAGGGACTGCGCCAGGCGCTGTCCGGGCACGGCCGCATGCCGACGCGTTCGCACTGCGAGATCGTGGTGGCGGCCAATTTCGGCGGCGACCGCACCCTGTACCTGATTGGCGGCAACGTCCTCAATTCGGTGGTGATGCGCAAGCTGCCGCTGGATACCAGCGGGCGATTGCTGCCCGGCGCGCTGGGCGTGGCCACTGCCGGCGCGGAGGAGATGGCCGGAGCGGGCACGGCGACAGCGGCCGGGACCGTCGCGCATGCGTCCGGCGGTGCCGGCACGGGCGACGCTCCCGCGGCGGAGGATTCCGCCACCCCGCTGGACACCGCCGACTGCCGGCCCGGCAATGCCGCCGCCTGCGACTTCAACCGGCGCGACTGGGCGGTGCTGCTCAAGCTCAAGCCACAGTCCCAACTGGGCACGCCGTTCTTCCCGTCCGCGCCGCCATCGCCTCCGCCGGCCACGGACAGCGACGCTCCGGTACCCGCCAAGTCGCGCTAGGGGAAGGTTCGAACATGGTCGGCATCGCCGCGCCGCGGCCGCCCTCCGCGCGCCTGGGCTAAAGTGCGCGCATGCCCAGCCTGATCCTGTTGATGATCGCCGGCGCCGCCGCATTCGCCTGGTGGAACGCCGCGCGCGCGGCCGCCGAACGCGCCGAAACCCTCGGCCGCGACGCCTGCGCGGCGGCCGACGTGCAATGGCTGGACCATAGCGTGCAGGCCACCGGCATCCGGCTGTACCGGCACGAGGACGGCTGGCTGGGCCTGGAGCGCAGCTTCCGCTTCGATTACTCGCACGATGGCGTCGAACGTCACGTCGGGCGCCTGGTCCTGCGCGGCGGCCGGCTGGTGTCGTTCGCCGGCCCTTCGCAGGGCGCGCGGATCATCCCGCTGGATCGCGTGCGCGAAGGCTGACGCGGCGCCCATCGCCTGGATCCGCACGCGGGCCGGCTTGCGGCCTCCGCAGGCTCCCGGGGATACGCGGCTACTTAACCACGCGAAGGTGCGGGCGCTTGCCCGGCGTGGGCTCCGGCGGGCCGTCGGGCGGGGTATCCGGATCGTCCGGCCCGTGGTCGTCCTGCCCGGTCGACGGCTGCGGCGCGCCGGCGCTCTCCTCCGGCAGGACCATGCCCTGCCCGGTCTCGCGCGCATACACGGCCAGCACCGCGCCGATCGGCACGTTCACCGGCTGGCTGACGCCGCCGAAGCGCGCGGTGAAGCCGATCCAGTCGTTGTCGATCTGCAGGCCGACCACCGCCCGGTCGGCGATGTTGAGCACGACCTTGCCCTCGCGCACCGCGCCGGGCGGGACGCGCACGCCCGGCACGCCCGCGTCCACCAGGATGTGCGGGGTCATGCCGTTGTCGTTGATCCACTCGGCCAGCGCCCGCAGCAGGTACGGGCGGTAACTGGTCATGCGCGGCGCGTCATCGCTCATGCGGGCAGTTTACGCCGTCGCGCCGGGTGCGGCTGCCCGCTCAGGCCGGCATCTCGCGCAGCTTCTTTTCCTGGTCGGTGAGGCTGCGCAGGAAGCCCGGATTGCGGAAGATCCGGTTGCCGTAGTCCTCGATCGCCTTGCCGTCCTTGGGCAGCGGCACGTCCAGCGCCGGCAGCCGCCAGATGATCGGCGCCATCGCGCAGTCGGCCAGGCTCATTTCCGGATTGAGGAAGAACTTGCTGGCCTTGAACAGCGGCAGCGATTCGGTCAGCAGTTCCTTCAGGCGCTTGCGGCCGGCCTCGGCCTGCTGCCGGTTGCCCAGCTGGATCGCCTGCACCTGCGGCACCCAGTCGTGCTCGATGCGCAGCATCGCCAGGCGCAGGCGCGCGCGCGAAAGCGGGTCCACCGGCATCAGCGGCGGATGCGGATAGCGCTCGTCCAGGTACTCGCTGACCACCGAGGCGGCGTACAGCACCAGCTCGCGCTCGACCAGGGTCGGCACCGAGTGGTACGGGTTGAGGTGGATCAGGTCCTCCGGCGGGTTCTGCGCGTCCACCGGGACCAGGTCGTAGGTCACGCCCTTGGCCGCAAGGACCAGGCGCACGCGATGACACAGCACGTCATCGACGGAGGAGAACAACGTCAGGGTATTGCGCATGCGCACGCTCGCTGCCATCTAGGCCTCCGAGACGGCCGGAATCCGCCGGCCGCACCGGCGCTGCCAGGCCCCTCGCCGGCAGTCGCCACATTTCCCCGAGTGTGCAGGCCCGCGCCGGAAAAGCGCAAGACCGGAAGTTCCTTCCCCTCCGCCACGCGCGCCGCTGCCGGCGCGCCGCGCGGTCAGTGCACGTCCGACCAGTATTCCTGCTTGAGCAGATAGCCCAGGAAGGTCAGCGCGACCAGGAACAGGATCACCCACACGCCCAGCGCCTGCCGCTTCAGCGCGGCCGGCTCGCCGGCGTACTCCAGGAAATTGGTGATGTCGCGCACGACCTGGTCGAAGTCAGCCGCCGACACGGTGCCCGGCCCGGCGACCACCAGCCGCTCCGGATGCCGGTCGCCGGCCACGTCGGGCTCGCCGAACTCGGCATGCTGCAGGCCCTGCAGCTCCCACAGCGGGTTGGGCATGGAGGCGTTCGGGAACAGCTGGTTGTTCCAGCCCAGCGGACGCGACTCGTCCAGGTAGAACGACTTGAGGTAGGTGTAGATCCAGTCGCTGCCGCGCACCCGCGCGATCAGGCTCAGGTCCGGCGGCATCTTGCCGAACCATTCGGCGCCGTCGGCGTTGCGCATGGTCACCTGGATCTGCTCGCCGTACTTGGCCCCGGTGAAGTTCAGGTTGCCCATCACTTCCTCCTCGCTCAGGCCGAGGTCGTCGGCCATGCGCGAATAGCGCAGGAACTTCAGCGAGTGGCAGCCGGAGCAGTAGTTCATGTACAGCTTGGCGCCGCGCTGCAGCGAAGCGCGGTCGGACAGGTCGTTGCCGGCCTGCAGCAGGTTGCCGCCCGAATTGGCCAGCGCGGCTGCGGAGAACAGGAGCCCGGTGGCGGCTGCGGTCAGCAGGGCAATCCACTTCTTAATCATGCGTCGTCACCCGTTCCGGCACCGGCTTGGTCTTGTCCAGCCTGGTCCACAGCGGCATGGTCAGGAAGAAAAGGAAGTAATAGGCGGTCAGGAACCGGCCGATGACCGTTTCCACCGGATCGGTGCCCGGACCGGCGCCGATCTTGCCCAGCCACACGAAGCTGAGGGCGAAGCCCAGCAGCAGCACCCACGACAGCAGGCCGCGGTAGCGGTAGGACTTGACCTTGGCGCGGTCCAGCCACGGCAGCGCGAACAGGATCGCGATCGCGCCGAACATCACCAGCACGCCGCTGAGCTTGTGCGGGATCACGCGCAACATCGCGTAGAACGGGGTGTAGTACCACACCGGCTTGATGTGCTCGGGCGTCACCAGGCGATTGGCCTCGGTGAAGTTGTCGTGCTCGAGGAACCAGCCGCCGAACGCCGGCGCGAAGAAGATGATGAAGGCGGCGATGATCAGCATCGCGAACACGAAGAACGTGTCCTTCACCGTGTAGTACGGATGGAACGGCACGCCGTCGGCCGGCGCGGTCGGCGACCAGCGGTTGCCCTTCGGGCCCTTCTTGATCTCCACGCCGTCGGGGTTGTTGGAACCGACCTCGTGCAGCGCGCCCAGGTGCAGCACGACCAGCAGCAGCAGCACCAGCGGCAGCGCGATCACGTGCAAGGCGAAGAACCGGCCCAGGGTGGCGTCGGACGGCAGGTAGTCGCCCATGATCCACTCGGTCAGGCCCTGCCCGACCACCGGGATCGCGCCGAACAGCGAGATGATCACCTTGGCGCCCCAGAACGACATCTGGCCCCACGGCAGCACGTAGCCCATGAAGGCCTCGGCCATCAGCACCAGGTAGATCAGCATGCCCAGGATCCACACCAACTCGCGCGGCTTCTGGTAGGAGCCGTACATCAGGCCGCGGAACATGTGCAGGTAGACGACGATGAAGAACAGCGAGGCGCCGGTGCTGTGCATGTAGCGGATCAGCCAGCCCCACTCCACGTCGCGCATGATGTATTCGACCGAGGCGAAGGCTTCCGCCGCGCTCGGCTTGTAGTGCATCGTCAGGAAGATGCCGGTGACGATCTGGTTGACCAGCACCACCATCGACAGCACGCCGAAGATGTACCAGATGTTGAAGTTCTTGGGCGCGTAGTACTCGGACATGTGCTTCCGGTACATCGGCGCCAGGGCCGGCGCGCGCGCGTCGACCCAGTCCATCACGCTGGTGGCGGTGCGGGTGAGGATGTTCGCCATGGCTTACGCGGCCCCCGTGCCGTTGGAGGGGTCGACACCGATCACGATCGTGTTGTCGTCCTGGTAGTGGTGCGGCGGCACGACCAGGTTGGTCGGCGCCGGCACGCCCTGGAACACGCGCCCGGCCATGTCGAAGCGCGACTTGTGGCAGGGGCAGAAGTAGCCGCCCTTCCATTCCGGGTCGAACGGCTCGGGCCGGATCTCGGCGACCATCTCCGGCGAGCAGCCCAGGTGGGTGCACAGGCCGACCAGGACCGAGACCTCCGGCTTGAGCGAACGCAGTTCCGGGTTGGCCGCCAGCACGTAGGCCGGCTGCTGGTCGGCATTTTTCGACTCCGGGTCGCGCAGGCGGCCGTCCAGGGTCGGCAGGGCCTCGAGCACGGCCTTGGAGCGCTTGACGATCCAGATCGGCTGGCCGCGCCATTCCAGGATCAGGCGCTGGCCTTCCTGCAGGGCGCTGATGTCGGCGGTCACCGGGGCGCCGGCCAGACGGGCACGGGCGCTGGGGTTCCACGATTTGATGAACGGTACTGCGGCGAAACCTGCTCCGACGGCACCCACCGCTACGGTGGTGGCGGTCAGGAACCGGCGTCGGCCCGTGTTCACGGGCTTGTGGACCTCATCATTGGCCATCCGGCACTCCGAAAATCTTCTGCTGGTAGCGTTGGCTGCCTGCGGCACGGGCCCGTCGCACGACGGTCCGGCCGCAAAAGACGGGGAAGTGTAACGGAACGCTTAACAGACCGACAATGGCGCCGCCACGTCGGACCCCGCGCATCAGCGCGCCGCCAGCACGCCGCGGTAGCGCTCGGCCAGCACCCCGACCCGCTGCACGTAGCGCTGGGTCTCGCTGTAGGGCGGCACGCCGTTGTAGCGGTCCACGGCGCCCTCGCCGGCGTTGTAGCCGGCCGCGGCCAGGGTGAGGTCACCGTTGTAGCGGCGCAGCAGCCAGGCCAGGTACTGGACCCCGCCGCGGATGTTCTGCGTCGCGTCGTAGCTGTCGGCGACGCCGAAGCGGCGCGCCGTGGCCGGCATCAGCTGCATCAGGCCCTGCGCCCCGGCGCGGGACAGCGCCAGCGGGTTGTAGGCTGACTCGGCATGGATGATCGCCCGCACGATCGCCTCCTCGACCCCGTATTCGCGTGCTGCCGCGGCGATCTCGGCCTGGTAGGCGGCGGTGTCCAGGCGCACGGTGGCGAAGCTCACGCCCGGGTTCACCGCGCAGGCGTAGCAGGTCTCGATGTAGCTGTAGGCGATGGTGCGCACCTGGCCGGCGGCCGTTCCCCGGGCCGGCGGGCGGCTGCTGAAATGGCGCACGCCGTCCTTCATGTACGAATAGACCTGCCCGCTGACCCGGCGCTGGGGCGCGGCGGCGGGCCGCGCCGGCAGTGCGGCCGGAACGATGGCGTCGCTCCGGTTCGAGGCCGGGGTCATCACCGGCGCCGCCTGCGTCCCGGCCGACGCCGCGACCGCGGCGGCCGGAGACTTTGCGGCGGCCGGAGTCGAAACGGGCTTGGCCGCGCCAGGCCGGCTGCGGTCAGGCGTATAGCGGCTGAACACCTCGCACTGTGCCCCGGGCACGCGCTTGCCGACATAGGCCGGGACGCCGTCCGCGCCGACGCAGCGGTACAGCGTGCCGGCGCTGGCCGGCACGGCGACCAGCGCGAGCAGCAATGCGCCCGCTTTCCCCAGCTTCCCCATCATGGCGCGGAGTATCCGGGCTTCCCCGGCGCTTGCGCAAGCCGTTGTCGGACCAGCGGAAAACCCGGCCCGGGCGTGCCGTCCGCGGGGCCATCCGCACCGCGCCCGGCTACACTAGGCGGCCCTGCCCGCCTGGATTGACCGCCATGACCGGGATGAACGCCACGCCGGACACCCGTCCGGACGCCGCCATCGCGCCCGATCCCCGCCCCGCCGACGCCCCGGCCCTGCTGCCGCTGCCGTCCGCCGGCCCGCGTGCCATTCCCGGCGGCGCGCGCGGCAAGCTCTACATAAAGACCCACGGCTGCCAGATGAACGAGTACGACTCGGCCAAGATGGCCGACGTGCTGGCCGAACACGAGGGCCTGGAACTGACCGACGACCCGGAGGACGCCGACGTCGTCCTGGTCAACACCTGTTCGATCCGCGAAAAGGCCCAGGAGAAGGTGTTCAGCCAGCTCGGCCGCTGGAAGGCGCTCAAGGGCAAGGGCCGCGAGGTCATCATCGGCGTCGGCGGCTGCGTGGCTTCGCAGGAGGGCGAGGCGATCGTCAGGCGCGCGCCCTACGTGGACCTGGTGTTCGGTCCGCAGACCCTGCACCGCCTGCCCGAGCTGATCCGCGCGCGACGCGAGCAGAACCGGCCGCAGGTCGACATCAGCTTCCCGGAGATCGAGAAGTTCGACCGCCTGCCCGAGCCGCGCGCCGAAGGCCCGAGCGCGTTCGTCTCGATCATGGAGGGCTGCTCCAAGTATTGCTCGTTCTGCGTGGTGCCCTACACCCGCGGCACCGAGGTCAGCCGCCCGTTCGAGGACGTGCTGGTCGAAGTGGCGCAACTGGCTGCCCAGGGCGTGCGCGAGATCAACCTGCTGGGGCAGAACGTCAATGCCTACCGCGGGCCGATGGGCGACGGGACCGAAGCGTGCGAGGGCCTTGGCCCGAGCGAACCGCAGCATGCCGACCTGGGCCTGCTGATCCGCACCATCGCCCAGATCGAGGGCATCGGCCGGATCCGCTTCACCACCTCGCACCCGCTGGAATTCTCCGACTCGCTGGTCGAGGCCTACCGTGACGTGCCGCAGCTGGCCAACTACCTGCACCTGCCGGTCCAGGCCGGCAGCGACCGCGTGCTGTCGGCGATGAAGCGCGGCTACACCGCGCTGGAGTTCAAGCAGAAGATCCGCAGGCTGCGCGCGGTGCGGCCGGACATCTCGATCTCCTCGGACTTCATCGTCGGTTTCCCCGGCGAGACTGACGCCGATTTCGACAGGACCATGAAGCTGATCGAGGACGTGGGCTTCGACCAGAGCTTCTCCTTCATCTATTCGCGGCGCCCCGGCACGCCGGCGGCCGACCTCGAGGACGACACGCCCGAAGCGGTCAAGCATGCGCGGCTGGAGCGGCTGCAGAAGTACATCAACGAACACGCCGCGGGCATCTCGCGGGCGATGGTCGGCACGGTGCAGACCGTGCTGGTGGAAGGCCCCTCGAAGAAGAACGCCGATGAGTTGACCGGCAAGACCGAGAACATGCGTTCGGTGAACTTCCCCGGCTCGAAGCGCCTGGTCGGCCAGTTCGTCGAGGTGGTGATCACAGAGGCGTTGAGCAACTCGCTGCGAGGCCGCGTGGCCACGCGCGACGCCGACGGGACCGGCCTCAGTCCAGCCGCTTGCGGAAGCGCATGATCGCCGCGGCCATCATCACCGCGGTGAACGCCAGCAGCGCCAGCACGTCCGGCCACAGTTCCCACAGGCTGGCGCCGCGCAGCATGATCCCGCGGATCAGGCGCAGGAAGTGGGTCAGCGGCAGGATTTCGGCGAACCACTGCGCCGCCCGCGGCATGCCCGAGAACGGGAACATGAAGCCCGACAGCAGTATCGATGGCAGGAAGATGAAGAACGTCATCTGCATGGCCTGGAACTGCGACTGCGCGCGGGTGGAGATCAGCAGGCCCAGGGTCAGGTTGGCCACGATCAGCAGGCCGGCGGCCAGGTAGACGTGCAGCAGGCTGCCGCCCAGCGGCACCTCGAACAGCCATAGGCCCAGCGCCAGCACCACGGTGGTCTGGACCAGGCCGATGGCCACGTACGGCAGCACCTTGCCGATCATCAGTTCGGCGCTGCTGACCGGGGTGGCGATCAGCAGTTCCATGTTGCCGCGCTCGCGTTCGCGCACGATGGCCACGCCGGTGAACAGGACCATGGTCATGGTCAGGATCACTCCGACCAGGCCGGGCACGATGTTCACCGCCGAACGCCGTTGCGGGTTGTAGAAGCCGACCACGCTGACCGGATGCACCGCCAGCGGGCTGGCCGAGGAACCGTCCACCGGCATCTGCGCCAGCTGCGCGGCGGCGCCTTGCACCGCGTTGTCGCTGCCGTCTACCAGGATCTGCACTGCTTCGCGTCCCTCGCTGCGGCGGCGCTCGAAATCCGGCGGGATCACCACGCCCAGGCTGATCCGGCCTCGCCGCATCGCCTCGACCAGTTCCTGCGGGGTATCGACCTGCAGCACCGGCCGCACCACCCCGGTGGCGACGATGTCCATCGCCAGCGCGCGCGAACCCGCGGTGCCGGCCTGGTCGGCGAACCCCGCCGACAGGTCGCGCAGGTTGGTGTTGATCGCATAGCCGAACAGCAGAAGCTGCAGCACCGGCATGCCCACGATCATCAGCAGGGTGATCCGGTCGCGGCGCATCTGCCGCAGTTCCTTGACCATCACCGCGAGCAGGCGGCGCGACTTCATGCCGCGTCCTCGCGGCGCGGCTGACCGCGGGTGGCGGAGACGAACACGTCCTCCAGGCTGGCGTGCGACGCCGACACCGCCGCCTCGATCCCGGCGCGTTGCAGTTCGCGGCCGATGCGTTCCTCCGCACCGCCGGCCTCGGCCAGCAGCACCCGCAGCACGTTGCCGATCTGGGCCACGCTGATCACCCCCGGCAGCGACACCAGCACCTTCTGCGCCTGCCGCGGCTGCGCGGCCTCGACCACCAGGGTGCGGCCGGCCAGCTCGCCGGTCAGCGCGTCGGGCGTGCCGTCGGCCACCAGCACGCCGCGGTCGAGGATGGCGATGCGGTGGCAGCGCTCGGCTTCGTCCATGTAGTGGGTGGAGACCAGCAACGTGGTGCCCGCGTCAGCCAGCTCGAACAGCTTTTCCCAGAAGTCGCGGCGCGACTCCGGGTCGACCGCGCTGGTGGGTTCGTCGAGGAACAGCAGCTCGGGTTCGTGGATCACCGCGCCGGCCAGCGCCAGGCGCTGCTTCTGGCCGCCGCTCATGGTGCCGGCCAGCTGCTTCTGCCGGTCCTGGAAGTGGTACTGCTCGAGCAGTTCGTCGATGCGGCGGCGCGCGGCGGCGCGCGGGATGTCCTGCACCGCGGCGAGGAACTCCAGGTTCTCGCGCACGCTCAGGTCCTCGAACAGCGAGAACTTCTGGGTCATGTAGCCGATCCGCGTGCGCAGCTGCTCGGCCTGCTGCGGGATGCGCAGGCCCAGCACCTCGATCTCGCCGGCGCTGGGCGTGAGCAGGCCGCACAGCATGCGGATGGTGGTCGACTTGCCCGAGCCGTTGGGGCCGAGGAAGCCGTAGACATGGCGCCGTGGCACGTCCAGGTCGACGTGGTCGACCGCGACCAGCGCGCCGAAGCGCTTGGTCAGCCCGCGCACACGGATGGCGAGGTCGGCGGCGGGGCCGCCGGCGGGCGCCTCAGCGGGCATCGTCGAAGCGGGCCTGCAGCGGGAATCCGACCGGCAGGGCAGCGGCCTCCTCGCCCAGGCTGATCTCGGCCAGGTAGCTCAGGCGTTCGGCGTCCTGCCCGGTCAGGGCGAAATACGGGGTGAACACCGGCTCGCTGCGGATCATGCGTACCCGCCCCGGGTACGCCTTGTCCTGTCCCTGCAGGAACACCTGGGCGCTGTCGCCGACCTTCACCGCGGCGCGCAGCGCCTGCGGCACGTAGACGCGCGCGTACGGCGCATCGCCGACCAGCAGCACCGCCAGCGAAGCGCCGACCGGGGCCTGGTCGCCGAGCCGGTACGGCAGGCTGTCGACGCGGCCGGCGCGGGGCGCGACCAGGTTCAGCTTGTCCAGCGTGGCGGACTCCACCGCCGCGCCGGCTTCGGCCGCGGCCAGCGCAGCCTCACCCTGGGCGATCTGCTCGGTTCGCGTGCCGCGCTCCAGTTCCAGCAACGCGGCGCGCGCGGACTGCACCTGGGCGGTGGCGTTGGCGGCCGCCGCGCGGGCCCGGTCCACTTCGGCGGCGGCCACCAGCTGGCGCTGGCCGAGCGGTTCCAGCCGCGCGTAATACGCCTGTGCGTCGCGCGCCTGCGCCTGCGCGGCGGCCAGGCTGGCGCGGGCCTGGGCGATGTCTTCTTCGCGCGGTCCGGCGCGCAGTTCCGCCAGCACCTCGCGGCTCTGCCGCGCCTGCGCCTGCGCCGCGGCCAGCTGCGATTCGCCGCGGGTCAGCTCCAGCTGCATCAGCGACGCGCCGGCTTCGACCTGCTGGCCTTCGCGCACGTCGATGCGGACGATCTTCTCGGCCACCGGCGACGGCAGGGTGATCCGGTCCCATTCCAGCGTGCCCAGCGCCTGTGGCGGAGCCTCGCGGCAACCGGCCAGCAACAGGCACAGGACCGCCAGCCCCGGCCAGGCCCATCGTCGTTGGATGTCAGAGCGGTTCATGCCTGGTCTCCGGTCCAGTCCGTGATCCGGCGGTGCCGCGACCTGCCGGCCCATGCTTCCGGAACATTCCCGCCCAATCTACCGCAGTGCCGCTCCATCCCCGCATCATGCTGGCCCCGGCGCTCCGGCCGCGCTACGCTTTCCGGCCCGTCGACGCTGCGCCTCCCGCGCGCGCGAACCATCCCTGCCATGACCTCCCCCGCCCAGCGCGACTTCACCCTGGACCCGGCCGACACCGAGCGTCTGGCCAACCTGGCCGGACCCTTCGACGGGCACCTGCGCCAGATCGAACTGCGCCTGGGCGTGGAGATCGCCAACCGCGGCAACGTGTTCCGGGTCACCGGCACGGAGGACGCGGTCGCCAGCGCCGAACACCTGCTGCGCGCGCTCTACGCCGAGGCCGGCGAAACCGCCTTCGACAGCCATGCCATCCATCTGCGCCTGAACGAAGCCAACGTCGACCACCTCGACGACGACGGCTTCCAGCCGCAGGAGGTCGCCGTGCGCGTGCGCCGCGGCACCATCCGCGGCCGCGGCGCCAACCAGGCGCGCTACCTGCACGCCGTCGCCAGCCACGACATCAATTTCGGCATCGGCCCGGCCGGTACCGGCAAGACCTTCCTGGCCGTGGCCATGGCGGTGGACGCGCTCAACGAATCGCGGGTGCAGCGGCTGGTGCTGGTGCGCCCGGCGGTGGAAGCCGGCGAGAAACTCGGCTTCCTGCCCGGCGACCTGACCCAGAAGGTTGACCCGTACCTGCGCCCGCTGTACGACGCGCTGTACGAGATGCTCGGCGTGGAGAAGGTGGTCAAGCTGCTGGAGAAGAACGTGATCGAGATCGCGCCGCTGGCGTACATGCGCGGCCGCACCCTCAACGACGCGTTCGTGATCCTGGACGAGGCCCAGAACACCACCATCGAGCAGATGAAGATGTTCCTGACCCGGCTGGGCTTCGGCAGCACCGCGGTGGTCACCGGCGACCTGACCCAGGTCGACCTGCCCAGGCACGTGAAATCCGGCCTGCGCGACGCGATCGACGTGCTGCGCGACGTGGAGGGCGCGAGCTTCACCTTCTTCGAGGCGCGCGACGTGGTCCGCCACCCGCTGGTGGCGCGGATCGTGAGCGCCTACGACCGCCGCGACGCGCAGGACCGGGAGACCGGACCGGCCGCATGAACCCGCCGGCGTTCCCGCGGGGCGCTTCACGAGGGCCGCATGGCCGGCCCGCGCGAGCCCGGTCACGGCACGCTTCGTTTTCGACAAGCCGCGATCGACCCAATACCATCAACGGCCACAGCCACTGGATTCCCGCGGGATCGGACATGCATCTGCCGAGAGCCGCGGGAATGACGGCAGAAGGACCATGACCAAAGGACCCGTCCGCCTCGACGTTTCCGTCAGCTACGCGGCACCGCGCACCGGGGTGCCGGCCGCGGCCAGTTTCCGCAAGTGGGTCGCCGCCGCGCTCAAGGGCCGCATCCGCGAGGCCGACCTGGCGATCCGGATCGTCGACGCGCGCGAAGGCCGCGCGCTCAACCGCCACTACCGCGGCAAGGACTACGCGACAAACGTGCTCAGCTTCCCGGCCGACCTGCCCGAAGGCGTGAAGCTGCCGCTGCTGGGCGACCTGGTGATCTGCGCGCCGGTGGTGGCGCGCGAGGCCCGGGAACAGGGCAAGCCGGCCATCGCGCACTACGCGCACCTGACCGTGCACGGTGTGCTGCACCTGCTCGGCTGGAACCACGAGGACGACAAGGAAGCCGAATCCATGGAACAGCTCGAGCGCGAAATACTGGCCGGCCTCGGCCTGCCCGATCCCTATGCGGAGGAATGAGAGACCCATGCTGCGCAAACTGTTGCCGGCCGGCGCCCTGCTGCTCGCCGCCCTGCTGCCCGCCACCGCCCTCGCGCAGGAAGCCGGCGACGACAGCGCGACCGCCGGCCCGCTGCCGGACCTGTCGGCACTGCTCGAATGCCGCCTCGGCTATGCCGATTTCATGGCCTACATGCCCGTGCTGCGCGATCCGCTCAAGGCGGTGGCGCTGGGCTGGCGGCCGCAGCCGCAGACCAACCCGTTCATGATCGAGTACCGGTTGAATGCGCCACTGACCGTGTTCGGCCGCCAGAGCGACCACATCGCCTTCGCCGGCGACGGCGTGGTCGCCGTGCTGGACCTGGCCGACCCGCGCGTGCTGGCGCGCGAACTGCAGCTGGAGACCGGGGTGGACACGCCGGAGAAGGCGATCTTCGGCCGCGAGGCCCGCGCCGGGGAAACCACCGGTCCGGACGGCAGCGCCGGCTGGATCGAATCGGCGATCATCAACGTCTCCAACGTGACCTCGCACCCGGGCAAGACCCTGGCCGGCTGCAGCTACAGCCTCGACCCGCCGGTGGACGAGGACCCCGCCGCGCCCGCGCCGGCCCCGCCGGTCGTCGCCGCGCCGGCGCCCTCGCCCGCCAGCGCCCATCCGCGCTAGACTGCCGGCAACGCCCGGATTCCCGGGCGCCCGCTTCTTTTCCCCTGAATGTCCGAAGACGACAGTAGTCGCACCGCGCCCGAGTCCCACGAACGCCGGCGCTCCTGGCTGGAGCGGATCAGTTCCGCGTTCTCCGGCGAACCCGACACGCGCGAGGACCTCGTCGCGATCCTGCGCGACGCGCAGGGCGACGGCCTGATCGACGCCGATACCCTGCGCATGCTGGAAGGCGCGCTTTCGGTCTCCGAGCTCACCGTCGGCGACGTGATGGTGTCGCGCTCGCAGATGGTCTCGCTGCCGGCCAGCGCGCGCTTCCTGGACCTGATGAAGCAGGTGGTCGAATCCGGCCACTCGCGCTTCCCCGTGCACGGCGAGGACCGCGACGAGATCCTCGGCATCCTGCTGGCCAAGGACCTGCTGCGCGGCGTGGTCGCCGACCACGGCCCCGGCGACATCCACGCGCTGCTGCGGCCGGCGGTGCTGATCCCCGAATCGAAGAAGCTCAACCTGCTGCTCAAGGAATTCCGGCTCTCGCGCAACCACATGGCGATCGTCGTCGACGAGTACGGCGGCGTGGCCGGGCTGGTCACCATCGAGGACGTGCTCGAGCAGATCGTCGGCGAGATCGACGACGAGCACGACGAGGCCGAGGACGCCAGCGCGCTGATCGCCGCACAGGCCGACGGCCAGTTCGTGGTCGACGCGCTGACGCCCATCGGCGACTTCAACGAACGCTTCGGCGCCGGTTTTCCCGACGACGAGTACGACACCATCGGCGGCCTGGTCACCGAGGCCATCGGCCACCTGCCCGAGGCCGGCGAGGAACTGACCCTGGACCGTTTCGAATTCCGGGTGATCCGCGCCGACGCGCGCCGCGTGCGCGCGTTCCAGGTCGCGGTGCTGGCACCGGACCAGGACGGCGGCTGATGCGCTTCGCGCTCCGCCGGCGCGCCTGGCCGGCCCTACTGCTCGCCTGCCTGCTGGCCTGTGCCTGGCTGCTGCCGGTCGCGTCCGCGCGGGCCGCCGACGCGCCGCGCATCGGAGTGATGACGATGCAGCCGGGCGAAGTGTTCTTCGAGCGCTTCGGCCATGACGCGATCGTGGTGGTCGACCCGGACACCGGCGAAGCCACCTCGTACAACTTCGGCTACTTCGATCCGTCCGAACCGGATTTCCTGTCGCGCTTCATCCGCGGCGAGATGATGTACCACCTGGTCGCGCTGCCCGCCGCGCAGGACCTGGCCCAGTACCGCGACGCCGGCCGCGGCGTGTCCATCCAGTGGCTGGACCTGGAACCGGCGCAGGCGCGGGCGCTGGCCGACGCGCTGGCCGAACGCGCGAAGCCGGAGAACTCGCGCTACCGCTACGACTACTTCACCGCCAACTGCGCCACCCAGGTACGCGACGCGCTGGACACGGCGATGGGCGGCACGCTGCAACCGCAGCTGGCCGGCCGCTCGCGCGGCAACAGCTACCGCAGCGAAGCGGTGCGGCTGGCGCGCCCGGCGCCGTGGATGTGGCTGGGCTTCGACCTGGGCCTGGGCCCGTACGCGGACAGGCCGCTGTCGCGCTGGGAGGAGGCCTTCGTGCCGATGCGCCTGGCCGACAGCCTGCGCGAGGCACGCAACAGCGAAGGCCGGCCGCTGGTGTTGGCCGAGGAACCGTTGCTGCCGCACCGCATCGCACCCGAGCCGCCCGAAGTCCCGCGCCGCTGGTGGCCCTGGGCGCTGGCCGGACTGGCATTGGCGGCCGGCGTGCTCGCCGCGCGCCGGCGCACGCGCCTGCTCGCCGCGTTCGCGCTGCCGCTTTGGCTGCTGTGCGGACTGGGCGGCGCGCTGGTGGTATTCATCTGGGGCTTCACCGCGCACCAGGCCGGCTGGGCCAACCGCAACCTGTTCCTGCTCAGTCCGCTGTGCCTGCTGCTGGTGCCGGGCGCGGTATCGCTGCTGCGCGGGCGCATGCCGGGACGGTTCTTCCGCGTCGTACTGTGGACGGTGGCCGCACTGGCGGCGCTGGGCTGGATCCTGCAGTGGCTGAGCCTGCAGGCGCAGTACAACCTGCCCTGGATCGGGCTGTTGCTGCCGCTGCACATCGCGCTGGCGCTCGCTCTGGGCCGCCCGTCCCGCCCTTTGTAGGAGCCGGTCTTGCCGGCGACACGACGTCGTCGGCACGGGCGACTTCCTCGTTGCTCCGATGCCCGGTCGCCCGCAAGACGGGCTCCTACAGGAGCCTGCGCCGTTGCGGTTGTAGGAGCCGGACTTGCCGGCGACACGACATCGTCGGCACGGGCGGCTTCCTTCGTTGCTCCGATACCCGGGTCGCCCGCAAGACAGGTATGCCGTGCGACCTTGCCGCCCGCCCCCGTCGCAGCGCAGGATGCGCCGCATGGACAACCCCGCCGCGCCCGCCAATCCCGCCTGCGTCATCAACTGCGTCTGGTACGACGGCGAAGGCCGCCGCCACGACCTGCCGCTGGACCAGCTGAGCGAAATGCTGGCCGGCGGCGCGCCCGGCTTCGCCTGGGTCGGCCTGTACGAACCGGCCGACGCGGTGCTGCTGCAGCTGCAGGAGGAACTGGGCCTGCATCCGCTGGCGGTGGAGGACGCGCGCAACGCGCACCAGCGGCCCAAGGTCGAGGCCTACGGCGACACCCTGTTCGTGGCCGTGCATACCGCGCAGATGGTCGATGGCCAGATCCGCTACGGCGAAACCCATGCCTTCCTCGGCGCGCGCTTCCTGCTGACCGTCCGCCACGACGCCTCGCTGTCCTACGCGCCGGCGCGCGCGCGCATGGAGCGCGAGCCGGACCTGCTGCGGCTGGGCCCCGCGATGGCGCTGTACGCGGTGCTCGACTTCATCGTCGACAACTACAGCCCCATCGTCGACGAGCACCGCGACACCCTGCATGCGCTTGAACGCGACATCTTCTCCGACACCTACCGCCGCGCGATCGTCGTGCGGCTGTACGACCTCAAGCGCGACCTGACCTACATGCGCGTGGCGGTGTCGCCGCTGCAGGACGTGCTGGCGCAGCTGATGCGCAGCCAGGCCGCCCAGGGCCAGCTGATCCGCGACGAGGTCCGGGTCTACCTGCGCGACGTGCACGACCACGTGCTGCGCATCAACGACACCATCGACACCCTGCGCGACATGCTCGGCACCGCCCTGAGCGTGAACCTGTCGCTGGTCACCCTGGCCCAGGGCGAGACGGTCAAGCGCCTGGGCGCCTGGGCCGCGCTGCTGGCCGCGCCCACGCTGGTCACCAGCTGGTACGGCATGAACTTCGCGCACATGCCGGAACTGTCGCCGCGCTGGGGCTATCCGCTGCTGATCGTGGCGGTGGCCGCGATCTGCATCGGCCTGTACCGCCTGTTCAAGCGCGCCCGCTGGCTGTGACGCGCGGCACGCGCCCGGCCATGCTGCGAACGCACATAGACCAAAGTCTTAGCGTCCCCCGCGTGGCCGCGATTGACCTGCCGTGCCATGAGGACGACCCTTGGCACAGTCTGCCGGAGGGTCACCCATGAAAGCATTCTCGAAGGTCGGCTGGGCCGCGCTCGCGCTGCTCGGCGCGTTCTGCCTGGGCACCATCGCGCTACGCCGCGGCGAACAGATCAACGCGCTGTGGATCGTGGTCGCGGCGGTGTCGATCTACCTGGTCGCCTACCGCTACTACGCGCTGTTCATCGCCGACAAGGTGATGGGGCTCGATCCCACCCGGGCGACCCCGGCGGTGCTCAACAACGACGGCCTGGACTACGTACCGACCAACAAGCACGTGCTGTTCGGCCACCACTTCGCCGCCATCGCCGGCGCCGGACCGCTGGTCGGCCCCGTCCTGGCCGCGCAGATGGGCTACCTGCCCGGCCTGCTGTGGCTGGTGGTCGGCGTGGTCCTGGCCGGCGCGGTGCAGGACTTCATGATCCTGTTCATTTCCACCCGCCGCAACGGCCGCTCGCTGGGCGACCTGGTGCGCGAGGAGATGGGCCAGGTACCCGGCACCATCGCCCTGTTCGGCGCGTTCCTGATCATGATCATCATCCTGGCGGTGCTGGCGATGGTGGTGGTCAAGGCGCTGGCCGAAAGTCCGTGGGGCATGTTCACGGTGATCGCGACGATGCCCATCGCGCTCTTCATGGGCGTCTACATGCGCTACATCCGCCCCGGCAGGATCGGCGAGATATCGCTCGTCGGCCTGGTCCTGCTGCTGGCCGCGATCTGGTTCGGCGGCAAGGTCGCCGCCGACCCGACCTGGGGCCCGGCCTTCACCTTCACCGCCAGGCAGATCACCTGGATGCTGATCGGCTACGGCTTCGTCGCCTCGGTGCTGCCGGTGTGGCTGCTGCTGGCGCCGCGCGACTACCTGTCCACCTTCCTCAAGATCGGCACGATCATCGCCCTGGCGATCGGCATCGTCATCGTCATGCCGGAACTGAAAATGCCGGCGCTGACCCAGTTCGCCGCCAGCGGCGACGGCCCGGTGTGGAAGGGCGGCATGTTCCCGTTCCTGTTCATCACCATCGCCTGCGGCGCGGTCTCCGGCTTCCATGCGCTGATCGCCTCGGGCACCACGCCCAAGCTGCTGGCCAACGAAGGCAACATGCGCTACATCGGCTACGGCGGCATGCTGATGGAATCGTTCGTGGCGATCATGGCGCTGGTGGCCGCCTCGATCATCGATCCGGGCATCTATTTCGCGATGAACAGCCCGGCCGCGGTGATCGGCCCGGACGTGGTGTCGGCCGCCACGCACATCACCCAGGAATGGGGCTTCGCCATCACCCCCGAGGACCTGGAACGCACCGCCGCGGCGATCGGCGAGCCGACCATCCTGCATCGCGCCGGCGGCGCGCCGACGCTGGCGGTGGGCATCGCCCAGATCCTGCACCAGGCCATCCCCGGCGGCAGCGACGCGATGATGGCGTTCTGGTACCACTTCGCGATCCTGTTCGAGGCGCTGTTCATCCTCACCGCGGTGGACGCGGGTACCCGCGCCGGCCGCTTCATGCTGCAGGACCTGCTCGGCAACTTCGTGCCGGCGCTGCGCCGCACCGAATCGTGGAGCGCCAACATCATCGCCACCGCCGGCTGCGTGGCGCTGTGGGGCTACCTGCTCTACACCGGCGTGGTCGATCCGTTCGGCGGCATCCAGACACTGTGGCCGCTGTTCGGCATCTCCAACCAGATGCTGGCCGGCATCGCGCTGATGCTCGGCACGGTGGTGCTGTTCAAGATGAAGCGCGACCGCTACGCCTGGGTGACCATTCTGCCGGCGGCGTGGCTGCTGATCTGCACCACCAGCGCGGGCCTGATCAAGATCTTCGACAGCAACCCGGCGCAGGGCTTCCTGGCGCAGGCGCGCAAATACCAGGGCGGAATCGCGTCCGGCGAGGTGCTGGCGCCGGCCAAGACCGCCGACCAGATGCACCAGATCGTGACCAACGCCTACGTCAACACCGGCCTGACCGCGTTGTTCCTGCTGGTGGTGTTCGCGATCCTGGTGTACTCGATCAAGGCGATCGTCGCCGCGCGGTCCACGGCGGCGCGCACCGACCGGGAGTCTCCATACGTGGCGCTGACCGCCGAACAGCAGGCCGCGCAGGCCAGCCTGTAGGGAGATCGCCATGGGAACCGCACTCGTCCCGCTGCAGCACTTCGCCACGCACAAGCGTGTGTGGCGGAGGCTGGTGCAGACCGCGCGGCTGTGCTGCGGCGTGCCGGACTACGACAACTACGTCCGGCACACGCTGGAAAAGCATCCGGACCGCGAGCCGATGGACTACAAGACGTTCTTCCGCGAACGCCAGGAGGCCCGCTTCGGCGGGCGCAGCGGGTTCCGCTGCTGCTGACGGGCATCGGCGTCGGCTCGTTCCTGTCGGGAACCACAAGGGGCGAAGCCACAGGCTTCGCCCTTCTTCTTGGTGGAAGCGTCGGCTTCGGCGGGGGACGTCGTGCCCTGGGGGTCTGGCGCATCGCTCGGCTCCGGCGTCCTGCCTCCGACGAGCGAACGCAGCACATCCCTGTGCTGCTTGCGCCAGACCCCCAGGGCACGACGTCCTCGGGCAGCGTTGAAGTCGTGGCTTCGATCGGGGGAAAACGAACCCTCGGAAGCCGAACTTCGCAGAGCGCGACTTGCTTCGCTGCGCCTGACCGGCAACGGCATGGGAGCGTGGCAGACAGACGGAACGACGGCAGGTACGCATGGACGCCGATGCCATGAACGAAGCCACACCCCCAACGAACCGGAAAGACGCGGCAGTCCGGGGATATGGCGCATCGCTCGGTTCCGCCATCCTTGGCTCCAACGAGCGACCGCAGGCCATCCATGGCCTGCTTGCGCCATATCCCCGGACTGCCGCGGCTCCGTCCGAAGCCGACCACACCCGGGTATTTGACGTTGCGGTTGCGGTTGCAGGTTCGACCGAACTAACGCCGGCAACCGGCGCCCACGGATCGCTCAGCCCTGCCCCGCCATCGAGCGCAGCACCACGCCGACGATATAGGCCGCCACCGTACCCGTCGCGTAACCCAGCGCGCCGAGCAGCGCTCCCACCGGCGCCAGCGCCGGATGGAATACCGCGGCGACCACCGGCGCCGACGCCGGCCCGCCGATGTTGCTCTGCGAACCCATCGCGAAATAGAAGAACGGCACCCGCAACAGCTTCGACAGGCCGGCCAGCAGCACGATGTGGACCAGGATCCAGATCAACCCCAGCGCCAGCAGCCACGGCTTGTTGGCCAGCGACGCAATGTCCATCTGCATGCCGATGCAGGCGATGAGGATGTACAGGAACAACGAACCGATCTTCGACGCGCCCGCACCATCCAGCGTGCGCGCGCGGGTCAGGCTCAACCCCAGGCCGATGAAGGTGGACAGCACCACCACCCACACGAACGGCTCGTGCAGGCTGACCTGGCGCGACCACGGCGCATTGGCCGCGAACCAGGCCGACACCGGCCCGGCGACGGCATGCGACAACCCCACCGCACCGAAGGCGATGCCGATGATGACCATCAGGTCGGTCAGCGAAGCCACGCGCTCGTGCTGCTTCTGGTAGCTGGCCAGGCGCTGCTTGAGGTCCTCGATCGCGGTGGTGTCGGCGCCGCTGCGCGCGTCGATGGCCGCGGCGCGGTTGGCCAGGAAGATCAGCACCGCCATCCACACGTAGCCCACGCCGACGTCGACCACCACGAACTGGCCGAAGGTGGTCTCGTCGACGGCGAAGATCTCCTTCATCGCCAGCATGTTGGCGCCGCCGCCGATCCAGCTGCCGGCCAGCGCGGCCATGCCGCCCCAGGTGTCGCCGGCCACGGTCTCGGGATGGACCAGGTCCATCACCCAGAACGCCACGAACGCGCCGAGCATGATGCTGATCGAGGCGCCGGCGTACATCGCCAGCAGTTTCGGCCCCAGCCGCAGCACGCCCTTCAGGTCGATGGTCAACGTCAGCAGCACCAGCGCCGCCGGCAGCAGCACGCGGCTGGCGACGGGGTTGTAGAGCGCGCTGGCGTTGCCGTCGATCAGGCCGATGCTGTTGTAGATGCCGGGTATGAAGTAGCACAGCAGCAGCGCCGGCACCCAGGCGAAGAACTTCCTCCAGAACGGGGTCGGCCCGCTGGACAGCCAGAAGATCAGACCCAGCGTGCCGGCGATCAGGCCGAACAGGACGATGTCGTTCTGGATCAGCGCGGTGGACGGTTCGGCGGCTTCGATCGCCATCGGCGGCGTTTCCTCTGGTGCGGCGGATTGCGGGACCGCAGGAACACGAAGGCCGGCATCGCGCCGGCCTTCGTGCGGGACCTACTGGCCGATGTGCTGCTTCAGCCAGGCGTTGACGGTGTCGTGCCAGAGCACGCTGTTGGCCGGCTTGAGCACCCAGTGGTTCTCGTCCGGGAAGTACAGCAGCTTCGATTCGATGCCCTTGCGCTGCAGCGCGGTGAACGCCGACAGGCCCTGGTCGATCGGCACGCGGAAATCCTTCTCGCCCTGCACCACCAGCGTCGGCACCTTCCAGTCGGCGACGTGGTTGACCGGATTGAACTTCTCGTAGTTCTCCGGCTTGTCGAACGGCGTGCCGCCGTTCTCCCATTCGCTGAACCACAGCTCCTCGGTGACGTAGCCCATCGCACGGGTGTCGAACACGCCGTCGTGGACGACCAGGCACTTCCACGGCTGGTTCCAGTTGCCTGCGATCCAGTTGATCATGTAGCCGCCGTAGCTGGCGCCCAGCGCGCAGGCACGGTCGCCGTCGAGGAACGGGAACTGCTCCAGCGCCGCGGCCCAGCCCTTTTTCAGGTCTTCCAGTGGCTTGCCGCCCCAGTCGCCGCTGATCGAATCGGTGAAGGCCTGGCCGTAGCCGGTCGAGCCGTGGAAGTCGACCATCACCACCGCGTAGCCCTGGCCGGCGTAGGTCTGCGGGTTCCAGCGGTAGCTCCAGCCGTCGCCGAAGCTGCCCTGCGGGCCGCCATGGATCAGGAACGCGACCGGATAGGTCTTGCCTTCCTCGTAGTTCCACGGCTTGACCACGTAGCCGTGCACGGTCTCGCCGTTCCAGCCGGGGAAACTGAACTGCTGGTAGTCGCCGAAGGCCACATCCTTCAGCACCTCGCCGGCGGCGGGCGTGATCGCGCGCTGCGCCGACGGATCGGCCAGCGGCGCGGCGAACAGCTGGTCGCCGCTGCTGAGCGAGTTGCGGGTGAAGGCCAGGGTGTCGCCGGCGATCTGGAAGGCCGAGATGCTGCCGTCGCCGACCACCTCGCGCACCTGGCCGCTGGCGACGTCGACCGCGAACAGCGGATGCTGGCCCAGGTCCTCGGCGGTGGTGTAGAGCGTGCGTCCGTCGGCCGACAGGGCGATGCCGTCGGCGCTGCGGTCCCAGTCCGGCGCGATCTCGCGGGTCTGGCCGCTGGCCAGGTCGCGCGCCATCAGGGCGAAGCGGTCGGCCTCGAAACCGGGGCGCTTCATCGCGCGGTAGTACAGGGTCCTGCCGTCGGCGCTGAACACCGGGCCGGTGTCCCAGGCGGGATTGGCTTCGGTGAGGTTCTCCAGCGGCCGGCCTTCGCGGTACCGGTACAGGTCGAAGTTGGTCGACCACGGTTCCTGGCGGTCGGCGCGGCGCATGGCGAACACGATCGACTCGCCGTCCGGCGACCAGGTGTATTCGCTGTCGTCGCCGAACGGCCTGGACGGCACGTTGCCCGGCACGCCGCGATCATCCGCGCCGACCAGCGCGCTCTTCGGCTGCGCCTTGCCGGTCGCCGGCGTGGTCACGAACAGGCGGTTGACCCGGCCGTCCTCCCAGGTATCCCAGTGGCGCACGAACAGCTGGTCGTAGACCACGCCGCTGGCCTTGGCCTGCTTGCGCTGTTCCAGCCGGTCCACGGTGCAGTCGATGTCCGCGCCGCAGTCCGGGAACACCGCCAGGCTCACCGCCAGGCGCTTGCCGTCAGGGGACAGCTTGAAGCTGCCGACGTCCAGCGGGTAGCGGGTGACCTGCACCGGCGCGCCGCCAGTGGCCGCCATCGCGTACACCTGCTGGGTGCCGGACTGGCCGCTGAGGAAATACAGCGAGGCGCCGTCGGCGGAGAACGCCGGGGAATTGACGTTCCAGCCCACCGGCGTCAGCCGCTTCGGCTCCGCCGCGTCGCCAACGCCCAGGTCGCGGATCCACAGCGAGGTCGAGGCCTTGCCCAGGTCCTGGCCCCCGCTCCCACCGAGCATTTCGCGCTTGGCGAACACCACCCGGCCGCCATCCGGCGACAGCACCGGCGAGGACACCCGGTCCAGGGTCTGCAGGTCGCGCACGTCGAAGCCGCGGGCAGCCTCGGCCGGACTGGCGCAGGCGACGCCGAGCACGGCGGCCAGGGCCAGCGGCAGCGCCAGGGACATGGACAGTGGCGTGGACAGGAAAGCGGGCTTCATCAAGGGCTCCAGCAAAGGCAAACCCCGGATGGTAGGCGGGGGCCTGCAGCCGGCGCAAAGGCGGAAGGTCATGCCCCCGCCCGGCATCGGGCCGTTCAGGCGGCCCGTTCGCCCTTCCTGCCGGTGCGGTACAGCAGCCAGCCGACCCAGGCCAGCACCGCCAGGCCGACCCACTGCGCCGCCGCGCCGAAGCCGAACGGCAGCGCCAGCACCTCGGCATCGCGCGCGATCACGATCGGCACGGCGATCGCGATCCCCATCAGCGCCTCGCCGGTGATCAGGCCGGCCGAGAACAGCACGCCCGGGCGGTGCACCCGGTCCAGCCCGGCCTCGTCGTCGTCGCGGACCTTGTGGTAGCGCTGGACCAGGTGGGCGAGCAGGCCACCGAGGAAGATCGGCACCATCAGTTCCAGCGGCAGGTAGATGCCGATCGCCGCGGCCAGCACCGGCACCCGGAAGCGCGAACCGCGCGCCTTCAACCAGCCATCCAGGGCGATCGTCAGCGCGCCGACCACGCCGCCGATGGCGATCATCGTCCACGGCAGCTGGCCGCCGAACAGGCCCTTGGCTACCGAGGCCATCAGGTTGGCCTGCGGCGCCGGCAGGGTCTTGGAGCCGATGCCGTAGGCCTCCTGCAGCAGGTTCAGCACCGGCGCCATGATCAGCGCGCAGGAGAACGCGCCGATGCCCAGCATGAGCTGCTGCTTCCACGGCGTGGCGCCGACCAGGTAGCCGGTCTTGAGGTCCTGCAGGTTGTCGCCGCCGACCGCCGCCGCGCAGCACACCACCGCGCCGATCATGATCGCGGCCACCGCACCCAGCGGCGCGCCGTTGACCTGCACCTTTCCGTCCTCGCCCAGCAGCATCAGCAACACCGCCGAGGCGAACAGGATGGTGGCGATGGTGATGCCCGAGACCGGGTTGTTCGAGGAACCCACCAGGCCGGCCAGGTAACCGGACACCGACACGAACAGGAAGCCGGCCACGATCATGATGATGGTCATCGGGATGCTGACGTGCCACTGGCCGACGATGGCCTGGTACAGCGCCAGCAGCGGCAGCACGAACAGCACCAGCGCCACCAGCATCCATTTCATCGGCAGGTCGCGGTCGGTCTCGGCGCCGCCCTGTGCCGCACCCTTGCGCGCCGCGGCGAAGCCGCTCCTGATGCCCGCCAGCAGCGAATTGCGCAGCGAGAACAGGGTCCACACGCCGCCGACCAGCATCGCGCCGACGCCGAGGAAGCGGATCTTGGCCGACCAGATCGCGAACGCCGCATCGGCGGCCGACGCGCCGGCGATATCCGCGGCCAGCTGCGGATCGCTACCGAGGAAGAAAGCGTGGTAGACCGGGATGGCGATGTGCCAGGACAGGATCGCGCCGGACAGCACCACGATGCCCACGTTGAGGCCGACGATATAGCCCACGCCGAGCAGCGCCGGCGACAGGCCGGTGCCGAGGTAGCCGATGATCTTGTTGTTGGCGAAGTAGCCGGCCACCGCCCAGCTGTCCGGGATCAGGCGCAGGCCGTTGGCCGCGGCCAGCTTGACCAGCGCGCCGATCACCGCCGACACGCCGAGGATCTTCAGCCCCGGGCCCGGGTTCGCGCCGGCCTTGAGCACTTCGGCCGCGGCCTTGCCCTCCGGGAACGGCAGCGGCTCCTCGACGATCATCGTGCGCCGCAGCGGCACCGAGAACAGCACGCCCAGCAGGCCGCCGAGGCCGGCGATGCCCAGTACCCACCAGTAGTCGAAGTCGGGCCAGTAGCCCATCAGCACCAGCGCGGGGATGGTGAAGATCACGCCGGCGGCGATCGAGGACCCGGCCGAGGCGCCGGTCTGGACGATGTTGTTCTCCAGGATGGTGCCGCCACCCAGCAGCCGCAGCACGCCCATCGACACCACCGCCGCCGGGATCGCCGTCGCCACGGTCAGGCCGGCGAACAGCCCGAGGTAGGCATTGGCGGCCGACAGCACCACCGCCAGGACGATGGCGAGCACCACCGCGCGGAAGGTCAGCTGCGGCACCGCGGGACGGTCGCTCATCCGGTTTCCCCTGCAATCATGAAGCCGGACACGCTATCGGCGCGGGGCCGGCAAGTCCAGTGGCAACCGGCCCTCGCAGCCGGGCCGCGGCTCGGGCCCTCTCCGCTTGCGCGACAGCGGCTCCTGTAGGAGCCCGTCTTGCGGGCGACCCGAAGCCGCCAGGCATCCCCGCGTTCGGAAGCGAACTCCTGAACCCGATGCGTGGACCGGCATCCGGAGGCCATCGCGCGTTCCGATGGCCTCGGGTCGCCCGCAAGACGGGCTCCTACAACGGTGGATGCAGCCCGTCGCCCGCCTGCCGGAGTGCGGCGACCACCCCGTGCAAGCTTTCGCGCCAGTCCGGCAGGACCAGGCCGAAGTCCTGGCTCAGGCGTGTGGTGTCCAGGCACGAGTAGGCCGGGCGCCGCGCCGGCGTCGGGTAATCGGCGGTCGTGATCGGCACCACCTTGGGCGCACGCGGCAACAGCTCCGCGGCCACCGCTTCGGCGAAGATCGCTTCGGCGAAACCATGCCAGCTGGTCCGGCCGCCGGCGACCAGGTGCCAAGTGCCGCGGTCCGGCGCCGTTCCGGTCAACGCCTTCGAAAGGGCGCCGGCGGTGACATCGGCGATCAGCGCGGCCGGCGTCGGCGAACCGACCTGGTCGGCGACCACGCGCAGTTCGTCGCGTTCGGCGCCCAGGCGCAGCATCGTGCGCAGGAAATTGTGGCCGTGCGCGGCATAGACCCAGGCGGTGCGGAACACCAGGTGGCGTCCACCGGCGGCACGCACCGCCTCCTCGCCGGCCAGCTTGCTGGCGCCGTACACGCCCAGCGGCACGGTCGGATCGTCCTCGCGGTACGGACGCGTGCCCTGCCCGTCGAACACGTAGTCGGTCGAATAGTGGACCAGCGGGATGCCGGCCTCCGCACAGGCGCGGGCCAGTGCGCCCGGCGCCGCGGCATTGATCCGGAATGCGGCCTCGCGCTCGGTTTCGGCCTTGTCCACGGCGGTGTATGCGGCGGCGTTGACCACCGCGGCCGGCGCGACCTCCGCCACCAGCCCGGCCAGCGCCTCGGGATCGGACAGGTCGGCGACCACGCCGCTGCCGCCATCCGCCAGCGCGCCGTCGCGGGTTGCCGCGACGACCTCGCCCAGCGGCCGCAGGCTGCGCCGCAGCTCGCGGCCGACCTGGCCGTTGCCGCCAACCACCAGCAGCCGCGTCACGGCGCGCAGACCGGCAGCCGGCTCGGGTCGATGTCGGCCAGGAACGGCGTGGCGGCGTCCTTGGCCGAGAGCGTGGGGTCGGAGACCGGCCAGTCCACGCCGATGTCGCCATCGTTCCAGCGCACGCCGGCGTCGGCCTCCTTCACGTACACGTCGGTGCACAGATAGCTGAACACCGCGCGCTCGGACAGCACCGCGAACCCGTGCGCGAACCCTTCCGGGATCCAGAACTGGCGCCGGTTCTCCGCGCTCAGGATCGCCGCCTCCCAGCGGCCGAAGGTCGGCGAGCCGCGGCGGATGTCCACCGCCACGTCGTACACCTCGCCTGCCAGCACGCTGACCAGCTTGCCCTGCGGCCGCGGCCACTGGTAATGCAGCCCGCGCAGCACGCCCTGGACCGAGGTGGACACGTTGCTCTGCACGAATTTCGTGGGCAGGCCGTGCTGGCCGAAGCGCTCGGCATTCCAGGTCTCGAAGAACACCCCGCGCTCGTCGCCGAACACCGCCGGCTCGATCACCACGCAGCCCGGCAGCGAGGTCTCGATGACCTTCATCGCACGACTCCGCGGCTGAGCAGGGTCAGCAGGTACTGGCCGTAGCCGTTCTTGGACAGTGGCCGGGCCAGCGCCGCCAGCTGGTCGGCATCGATCCAGCCGTTGCCGTAGGCGATCTCCTCCGGGCAGCTGACCTGCAGGCCCTGGCGGTCTTGGATGGTCTGGATGAAGTTGGCCGCCTCGTGCAGCGACTGGTGGGTGCCGGTGTCGAGCCAGGCGAACCCGCGGCCCAGCTGCTCCAGGTACAGCGACCCGTCGTCCAGGTAGCGCTTGTTCAGGTCGGTGATCTCCAGCTCGCCGCGCGGCGAAGGTTTCAGGTCGGCCGCGTAGTCGCTGGCCCGGCCGTCGTAGAAGTACAGCCCGGTCACCGCGTAGTTCGAGCGCGGCTGCGCCGGCTTTTCTTCGATCCCGACCACCTTGCCGGCGCCATCGAACTCGGCCACGCCGTAACGCTCCGGATCGTTGACCCAGTAGCCGAACACGGTCGCGCCCTCGCCGCGTTCATCGGCACGCCGGAGCGTGTCGGTCAGGCCGTGGCCGTGGAAGATGTTGTCGCCCAGCACCAGGCAGCTGGGCTGGCCGGCGACGAAGTCGCGGCCGATCAGGTAGGCCTGGGCCAGGCCGTCGGGACTGGGCTGGACCGCGTACTGGATGTCCATGCCCCACTGCGACCCGTCGCCCAGCAGGTTGCGGAACAGCGCCTGCTCGTGCGGGGTGTTGATGATCAGCACCTGGCGGATCCCGGCCAGCATCAGCACGCTGAGCGGGTAGTAGATCATCGGCTTGTCGTACACCGGCAGCAGCTGCTTGCTCACGCCCTGGGTGATCGGATACAGCCGGGTGCCCGAGCCGCCGGCCAGGATGATGCCCTTGCGTGCGCTCATGCGGCGGCACCCATGCGTTCCAGGCGGTAGCTGCCGTCCAGCACGCGCTGCACCCAGTCCTGGTGGTCCAGGTACCAGTCCACGGTGAAGGCGATGCCCTGCTCGAAGGTGTGGGCCGGCTCCCAGCCCAGTTCGTCCTTGAGCTTCGAGGCATCGATGGCGTAGCGGCGGTCATGGCCGGGCCGGTCGGCCACATGGGTGATCTGGCGGGCGCGCGGCTGGCCGTCGGCGCGCGGGCGGCGCTGGTCCAGCAGCGCGCAGATCGCCTGCACCACCTCGATGTTCTGCTTCTCCGAATTGCCGCCGACGTTGTAGGTCTGGCCGACCTGGCCCTTGGCCAGCACGGTGCGGATCGCCTGGCAGTGGTCGGCCACGAACAGCCAGTCGCGCACCTGTTTGCCGTCGCCGTAGACCGGCAGCGGCTCGCCGGCCAGGGCCTTGGCAATCACCAGCGGGATCAGCTTCTCGGGGAAGTGGTAGGGGCCGTAGTTGTTGGAGCAGTTGGTGGTCAGCACCGGCAACCCGTAGGTGTGGTGGAAGGCGCGGACCAGGTGGTCGGAGGCGGCCTTGCTCGCCGAGTACGGGGAGTTGGGCGCGTAGGGCGTGTCCTCGGTGAACTTGCCGGTCTCGCCCAGGGTGCCGTAGACCTCGTCGGTGGACACGTGCAGGAAGCGGAACGCGGCCTTCGCCTCGCCTTCCAGCCCCTTCCAGTAATCGCGAACCGCTTCGAGCAGCCCGAGCGTGCCGACCACGTTGGTCTGCACGAACGCGGCCGGCCCGTCGATGGAGCGGTCCACGTGGCTCTCGGCGGCGAAATTGAGCACCGCGTCCGGACGGTGCTCGGCCAGCAGCCGCGCCACCAGCGCGCGGTCGCCGATGTCGCCGTGGACGAATACATGGTCGGGGTTGCCCGCCAGCGGGGACAGCGTGTCCAGGTTGCCGGCATAGGTCAGCGCATCCAGGTTGACCACCCGCACGCCGCGCGCCACGGCCTCCAGCACGAAATTGCCGCCAATGAAACCGGCGCCGCCGGTCACGAGCCAGGTCGGCATCAGGCATTCCTCCAAAGCATCAGCCAGACAGCATAGACAGGCCTGATGACAGAAATCAGAACGGAATGTCGTCGTCGGCGAAATCGTCGTTGAACCCGCCGCCTGCCTGCGGCGCGGCTGCGGCCGCGGCCGGCGCGGCGCGCTGGGGAGCGCCGCCGCGCGGCGCCTGGCTGCGCTGCGGGCGCTCGCCACGGTCGGCGTATCCGCCGCCCTCGCCACCGCCGCCGGCACGACCGCCGAGCATCTGCATCTCGTCGGCGACGATCTCGGTGATGTAGCGGTCCTGTCCGTCCTGGCCGGTGAACTTGTCGTAGCGGATGCTGCCTTCCACGTAGCACTGCGAACCCTTGCGCAGGTATTCGCCGGCGATCTCGCCGAGCTTGCCGAAGAACTTCACCCGGTGCCATTCGGTCCGCTCCTGGGTGTTGCCGTCGCGGTCCTTGCGCACGCTGGTGGTGGCCAGGCGGATGAGGGTCACGGCCATGCCGGACTGGGTGTACTTGGTTTCGGGATCGTCGCCGAGGTTGCCGACCAGGATCACCTTGTTGATGCCACGCGCCATAGTCTTGGGTTCCGTTGCATGCCCGGCATCCCGGACAGGAAAGACATTGAAGTATACCGGCGCGCCCCGCGCCAGCGCTGAACCACCCGGGCCGGGGTAGGGTTTCTCCGGAAGGCCCCCTTATAATTCAGGGACTTTCCCCGGCGGCACGCATGGCAGACCTCCCCAGCCCCCCCACCCACGCCACACTGCCCCGGATCCAGGCCCTGGCCGCCGCCGACATGGCCGCGGTCGATGCGCTGATCCGCACCCGGCTGGCCTCGGATGTGGTCCTGATCAACCAGATCGCCGAGCACATCGTCTCCGCCGGCGGCAAGCGCCTGCGGCCGATGCTGGTGGTGCTGGCCGGCCAGGCCGCCGGTGCGACCGGCGCGGACCATCACCAGCTGGCGGCGATCGTCGAGTTCATCCACACCTCGACCCTGCTCCACGACGACGTGGTCGACGAATCGGACCTGCGCCGCGGCCGCAGCACCGCCAACGCGATCTGGGGCAATGCGGCCAGCGTGCTGGTCGGCGACTTCCTCTACTCGCGCAGTTTCCAGCTGATGGTCGAACTGGACCGGATGGAGGTCATGCAGGTGCTGGCCGACACCACCAACCGGATCGCCGAAGGCGAGGTCCTGCAGCTGCTGCACGTTCGCAATCCGGACACCGACGAAGCCGCCTACCTGCGCGTGATCGAGCGCAAGACCGCGGTGCTGTTCGCCGCCGGCACCCGCCTGGGCGCGCTGGCGTCCGGCGCCGATGCCGCCACCCAGCAGGCGCTGTACGACTACGGCATGGCCCTGGGCTACGCCTTCCAGATCGCCGACGACGTGCTCGACTACACCGCCGATGCCACCGACCTGGGCAAGAACCTGGGCGACGACCTGGCCGAAGGCAAGGCCACGCTGCCGCTGATCCACGCCATCGTCCATTCCGGCGAAGCCACCCGCCAGCGCCTGCGCGCGGTCGTGCAGGAAGGCGACGGTGCGGCCATGCCCGAGGTGCTGGCCGCGATCCGGGCCACCGGCGGACTGGAGTACAGCCGCCGGCGCGCGCTCGACTACGCCATGGCCGCCGAAGCGGCGCTGGCCGGCCTGCCGGAAACCGAAGCGCTGGCCGCGCTGCGCGGCCTGGCCCGCTATGCGGTCGAACGCACGTACTGAATCCGCATCGTCCGCATGAGCCGGCTGCCGGCGACACGGCGCGGCCGTGGCAAGCGCAAAAGCCTGGATGCACTGGCTTCGGGCAGAGTCGCGGTTCTGTCGTAGGAGCCGGCTAGCCGGCGACCGCGCGCCGGGAACATCGACGCCGATCGAAATGCGGCTGCCGCCGGCAAATCGACGCTGCAAAAGCCCGGCCCGGCTCAGTCGCCGAAACGCTCGTCGAAGAAGTCGTCCAGCATCCGGTAGGCGCGGCGCGCGGCGCGTGCATCGTAGCGGCAGTTGCTGGCTGGATCGTTGCCCGCGTCGGCCTCGGCGAAGCAGTGCACCGCGCCGCCGAAATTGACGAACTGCCAGTCGGCGCCCGCCGCGTCCATCTCCCTGCCGAAGGCGGCGATGTCGTCCTGGCCCACGTTCTTGTCGGCCGCGCCATTGAGCACCAGCACCGGCGCCTTGACCGTATCGGCACCGGCCGCCGCCGGCAGCGAAGTACCCAGTCCGCCATGCAGGCTGACGATGCCGTCCAGCGGCGCGCCGGCGCGCGCCAGCTCCAGCACGGTGGTGCCGCCGAAGCAGAAGCCCACCGCGCCGATCCGGGCCGGATCCACCGGCACCTTGCCGGCCTGCGCCTTGAGCACCTCCACCGCCTTGAGCGCGCGCTCGCGCAGCCGCGGCAGGTCCTGGCGCAACGCGCCGGCGGCCTTGCCGGCCTCGTCGTTGTCCTTTGGCCGCACGTCCTTGCCGTAGACGTCGGCGACCAGCACCACGTAGTCGTCGCCGGCGATCCGGCGCGCCTTGTCGACTGCCGATTCGTTGACGCCGCGCCAGTTGGGCACCATCACCAGGCCGGGACGCCTGGCGTCGCCTTCGTCGTCATAGACGAGGAACCCACTGAAACCATCCTGGCCGATGTTCCATTCGACGGCATCGGCCCGCATCTTCGCCGCGGCCGGGGTGGAAACAGCGAACGCGAACAATACGCTTGCGACAGTCAGGGTCCTGCGCATGATCCGGTCTCCGGAATGGGGAAAGCCGAGTGTAATCCGGGTGGCTGCGCAGGAAGCGGAAGCACCGGCTTCGGAGGGGCTGCCGTGCCTGCGGGACTTGAAGCAGGAGCATCGATTCCCGCCGGGATTTCCGTGCCTTTGAGGTTTCAAAGCAAAGCGTTGGCTTCGGAAGGGATTGCTGTGCCTTGAGGTTTTGAAGCAAAGCGTCGGCTTCGGCGGGGGCCGCCGTGCCCTGGGGGGTCTGGCGCATCGCTCGGCTCCGCCGTCCATGGCTCCGACGAGCGAGCGCAGGCCATCCCTGGCCTGCTTGCGCCAGACCCCCCAGGGCACGACGTCCTTCGTGAGGGGTGGGGTCGTGGCTTCGATCGAGGGAAAGCGGAGCCTCGGGAACCGGACTTCCGTAGAGCGGGGCTTGCCCCGCTGCGCTTGACCGACAAAGGCAAAGGCAGCGTGGCAAGCCCCGCTCTACGGGAGCAATCGAGTCGGAACGACCGCAGGCACGCACAGAGGCCGATTCCTGGAACGAAGCCACATTCCCAACGCACCGAAAGACGCGGCAGTCCGGGGGTATGGCGCAAGCAGGCCAGGGATGGCCTGCGCTCGGCTGTCGGAGACAGGACGTCGGAGCCAGCCGATGCGCCATACCCCCGGACTGCCGCGGCTCCCGCCGAAGCCAACACTACCCAACGCTTTTGCTCTCGCGGTTGCGGTTGCGGTTGCGGTTTCCGGCATCAGACAAACCGGTACGCTCACACGGCAAGCCAATGCCTACAGGACACCCAATCCCGGAATCGAACTGATCGCCTCCGGATCGAATCCCGCCAGCGCGGCGAAATGACGGCCGCGTTCGGTGTAGTCGCGGTAGGCGCCGAAGCTGGGCGCGCCGGGCGAAAGCAGCACGATGCCCTCTCCATCCAGCAGCCGCCGCGCGCGAACCACCGCATCGGGCAGATCGGCCGCCGCCTCCAGTACGAAGCGGCCCCCGGCAGCCAGCGGTTCGAGCAGCGCATGGATGCGCGGCCCATTGCCACCCATCGTCACCACCGCCGCAGGCGCTTCGGCGTCCAGATGGCTGGCGAACCCCGACCAGTCCAGGCCGCGGTCGTGGCCGCCGAGCAGGATTGCCACCCGGCGCCCGCGATGGCAGTCCAGCGCGGCCAGGCTGGCGTGAGGCGTGGTGCTGATCGAATCGTTGACCCAGCCAAGACCATCGCGCTCACCCAGCCACTGCAACCGGTGCGGCAACGGGCGGAAGTCCAGCGCCGCCGGCGCCAGCGGCGCCGCCTCCACACCCAGCGTCTCGATCGCGGCCAACACCGCACACAGGTTGCCGCGGTTGTGCCGGCCCGGCAGCGGCACCGCGGCCGTGTCGAATACAAACGCGTCGCCCCGGTACAGCGCATCCCCGCGCAGGTGCCAGCCGTCGGCGCGGTTGAACCAGACGATGCGGCTGTCGGGCAGTTCGAGCGCAGCCAGGCGCGGATCGGCGGCATTGAGCACCGCCGTGCGCGGCCGCGCCGCGGTCACCAGCGCCAGCTTGTCCTCGACATAGCGCGCCTCGCTGCCATGCCAGTCCAGGTGCTCGGGGAACAGGTTCAGCACCACCGCCACTTCCGGGCGCACACCGCTGGCGGCGACATCCCCGGTCTGGTAGCTGGACAGTTCGATCGCCCAGAATTCCGGCGCGGGCTCTTCGGGCACTTCCAGCAGCGGAAGGCCGATGTTGCCGGCCAGCGCGGTGCGATGGCCACCGGCGCGCAGCAGGTGCGCCAGCAGCGAAGTGGTCGTGCTCTTGCCCTTGGTCCCGGTCACGCACACGGTGCGCGCGTCCGGATGTTCCGCGAACCACAGCGCGGTGCCGCCGATGAAGCGCGTGCCGCGCGCGGCAGCGGCCAATGCCTCGGGCCGGTACGGGCTGATGCCCGGCGACTTCACCACCACGTCGAACGCCGACAGGGCTTCCACCCCGGCCCGGGTGCGCGTGTCCAGCAGCGGGTCGCCCAGCGATGCGGCCTCGCCCGCCTCGGCCTCGTTGCAGAACAGGGTCAGCGGCAGCGCCGGCAGCCGCGCGCGGACCGCGCGCCAGGCCGCGCGACCTTCGCGGCCCCAGCCCCACAGGGCGACGCGACGTCCCTCAAGCTGCGAAATTCGCACGCACCCGCTCCCACACGGCGGCCGGCACGCGGTGCTCGCCGTCGACGACATCCAGCAAGGGCCCGAGCGCCATTTCCGCCGCCGCCAGCTGCGGCTGGATCTCGCGCGCGAAACGCGCCACCAGCGCGTCCTCGCGCCAGTCCGCGCGCGCGGCCAGCGCGGCCATCGCCGCGCGCGACTCCCTGCCCTCGCCCACGCACTCGAACGGCTTGTGGTCCTGGAACTCCAGCAGCGCGTCGAAGCCAGGCGCCTGCGAGGCGTCGTCGAGCAGGTTGCGGCCGAAGATCCGCACCAGCCGGGTCTTGGGCATGAACGGCGCCAGCGCCAGGAACACGAAGTGGCATTTCGGGCACAGGCCGCACCAGCGCTGCGCGGGCTTCTCGCCGAGGATGTGGAAGTTGCGGTTGCAGCTGGAGAAGTGCGCGTCGTAGTGGTCGTTCTTCGCGAACTGCCGCGCCACCGCCAGCTCCGACAGCGGCCGCAGCAGCGAGTAGTAATGCAGGTCGGCGGCCACGCTGCGCTCGACGTGCCCGCCGAAGGCGCGCTCGAAGGCCCAGCCCTTGGACCACTGGTGGTTGACCTCGCCCGTGCCCGCGATGACGCTGCCGTAGCTGGCCGAGCGCTCGTTGGAGAACACCACCTGGCCGGCGCCCGTCAGCAGCGCGGCCAGCACCAGGATCGCCGAGTTCACCGCGGTCACCGGGATGTGGCCGTTGTACGCGCCCTGGCGGTTGATCTCGAACAGTTGCGGCGCCAGCGCGCGGCCGATGTTGAGCGTGGGCAGGCCGGTACGCTCGGCGCAGGTGCGGATCAGCTGCGAACCGCCGATCCAGGCCAGCGTCTGTTCGACGCCGGCGGCGCGCAGCGCCTCGATGCTGACCAGCGAATCCTTGCCGCCGCCGATCGCGACCAGCGCGCGCCCGGACAGGCCCAGCGCCGGCGCAGCGGGATCGGCCGCCGCATCGGCGGGAAACCTGATCCGCCCGTGCAGGTCCAGCCCGTTGCGGTAGGCGAACTCGCCCAGGCCATTGAGGTAGACCTGCTCCAGCAGCGCGGCGGTGGCTGCATCTATGGCGTAGCCGTCGATGCGGATTTCCGGCGGCACCGCCGCCTTGTAGTAGCTGACGCCGGCGACCAGGTGCAGCAGCCGCAGCGCGCGCTCGACCGCCTCGGCGCGCGCGCCCTCCAGCGCGAATGGCGCCCCCGGCACGGTGATCGTCTCCACCAGCTCCGGGCCGTCGTCGAACGCGTAGACCAGCTCGGCCACGCCGCTGGCGGCGTGGAAGCCGCAGCGCACGAAGCGGAAAACCCGGATGGCGTCTCGATCGAAGGTGGTCATGCAGTTTCCGTGGTGGAACCGGCCCGCCGGCGCAGGTGGCGGCGGCAGAGCGCGAAAGCGAAGGCGAACGCCGGCAGCGTGCCGATCAGCAGGGCCGCGAGGGTAGCGCCGACGACGCTGGAAGGCACCCGGGCCGGCAACGCGGCGAGCGTGCCGGCCCGTGTCGCCGGCAGGACGGACTCAGCCCGCAGGTCCATCGATCACGTCCTCGCCCGGCAGCGCGCGCAGGTTGTAGGTGCTGGCCATCGCATGGCCGTAGGCGCCGGCGTCGGCGACCAGCATCACCTCGCCCGGCGCAGTGGCCGCCGGCAGGTGCCGGCGCTTGCCGAACACGTCGCTGGATTCGCAGATCGGCCCGACCACGTCGAACACGCCGTCGGCCGGCTCTTCCAGGCGCTGCAGGTTGACGATGTCGTGCCACGCGTCGTACAGCGCCGGCCGCACCAGTGCGTTCATGCCCGCATCCAGGCCTACGCGGCGCACGCCATCCTTCTCGATCACCTGGGTGGCATGGGCGAGCAGCACGCCGCATTCGGCGACGAGATAACGGCCCGGCTCGATCGCCAGCTCGAATGCCGGATGCACCGCGCGCACCTCGGCCAGGCCCGCGGCCCATGCATCGAGGTCGAACGGCTCGTCGTCGGCGCTGTACGGGATCGGCAGGCCGCCACCGATGTCGAGCGTGGACACGGTGCCGATACGACGGGCGAAACCGGCCAGCTCGTCGCACATCAACCGCCAGTGACCGGCGGTCTCCACGCCGCTGCCCAGGTGCGCGTGCAGGCCGGTGATGGTGATGCCCAGCGCGCGCGCGGCGTCGATGAATTCGTCCACGCGCGAAGCCGACAGGCCGAACTTGGACGCCTTGCCGCCGGTGTTGACCTTCTCGTGGTGGCCGTCGCCGTGGCCCAGGTCGATGCGCAGCCACAGCTGACGGCCGCGGAACACGTCCGGCCAGCGCCGCAGCGCCTCCACGTTGTCCAGGGTCACGGTGACGCCCAGCGCGAACGCCTGCCCGTATTCGTGGACGGGCGCGAAACTGGGCGTGAACAGCACGCGCCGCGGATCCAGCTGCGGCAGCGCCGCGAACACGTGGCGCAGTTCGCCCAGCGACACGCATTCCAGGCCGAAGCCTTCCTCCACCAGCGCGCGCAGGATCGCCGGGTGCGGATTGGCCTTGATCGCGTAGTAGCGGTGGTCGACCGCGGCCACCGACTTCAGCGCGCGGGCGCGCTCGCGCACCGTCGGCAGGTGGTAGACGTAGCGCGGCGTTCCGCCGGCGGCCAGCGCCAGCAGGCGGGTGCGCTCGCCGTGCCACCACGGCACCGGCCGCGGCCGCACCGCACCGTTGAGGTCGCGCCAGCGCGGGCCGAACACGTCCTTCTCCAGCACCGGCATCGCGCCGCTGTCGATCAATGCCGCGTGCAGCTGCGGCAGCAGGCCGTCGGCGTCGGTCTCGTCGATCACGAAGGTCAGGTTCAGGTCGTTGGACGACTGCGAGATCATGTGCACGCGTTCGTGGCCGAAGCTGGAGAACACGTCCGACAGCCGGTGCAGCAGCGAGCGCATGCCGCGGCCGACCAGGGTGACCGCCGCGCACGGCACGATGACCTTGACCCGGCCGATCTTCTCCAGGTCGGTGGCCAGCGCCGACAGCACGTTCTCGCTGAGCAGGTTCTCGCTCGGGTCCAGCGACACGGTGACGTTGGTCTGCGAGGTGCCGATCATGTCCACCGACAGGCCGTGCCTGCGGAACAGCGCGAACACCTCGGCCAGGTAGCCGACCTGCTGCCACATGCCGATGTCCTCCACCGACACCAGCACGACTCCATTGCGGCGGCTGATCGCCTTGACCCCCGGCACCGTCGCCGCGCTGCGGTCGATGCTGGTGCCGGGCAGTTCGGGACGCTCGGTGTCGAGGATCGCCATCGGCACGCCGGAATCGCGGCATGGCTTGATCGAGCGCGGATGCAGCACCTTGGCGCCGGTGGTGGTGATCTCCTGCGCCTCGGCGTAACCGAGCCGGTTGAGCAGGCGCGCGTCGGGCACCTCGCGCGGGTTGGCGCTGAACATGCCGGGCACGTCGGTCCAGATCTCCACGCGCGAAGCGCCGAGCAGCGCGCCGAAGTACGCGGCGGAGGTGTCCGAGCCGCCGCGGCCGAGGACCGCGGTGCCGCCCTCGCTGTGGCGGGCGATGAAGCCCTGGGTGATCAGCATCCGGGTGGGCTGGGCGGCGAAGCGCGCGCGCCAGGCATCGTCGGCCTGCCACTGGCAGTTCACCGACAGCCGCCGCGACCAGTCGCTCTGGTTGGGCTGCGGCGGCAGCGCGTCGAGCCAGTCGCGCGCGTCGGTCCAGCCCATGTCCAGTCCCTGCGAGCGCAGGTAGGCGGCGCCGAGCGTGGAGGACAGCAGTTCGCCCTGGCCCAGCACTTCGGCCTGCCAGTCCAGAGGGCGGGCGGCCGCGCGCGGATCGTCGAGCAGGCCGCGCAGCGCGGCCAGGCGTTCGCCCAGCACCGCTTCGGCGTCCAGTTCGAGCTCGGCGAGGAATTCGCGGTGGCGCCGTTCCAGCGCGGCCACGCGCTGCGCGCTGTCGGCGGCGCCGTCGGCAGCATTCCCCCCGGCAATCGCGGTCAGTTCGTTGGTCACACCCGACAGCGCCGAAACCACCACCAGCACCCGCGAACCGGTCTCCTCCGCGCGTTTCTTCGCCAGCCTGCCGATCGTGTCCCAGCGATGGCGGCGCGACACCGAGGTGCCACCGAACTTGAGGACGATCCAGCCGCCGGAGGCGGGGTCTTGCGCGGAAGGAGCTGCGGACATGGAGTGTGTTGTGGGGACCACCCGACCACCGGGCATGAACCCTCGATTCTAAGCCGAATCGCCGCCGCGGATCGGCCTGTCCGGCCATGGCGGACCCGCTGTGCGCGGGTACATCCGCAACCGTCGCGGCGGTCTTCCGCCGGCGCGGAGACGATGTGCGGGGTTCGCTGCGCTAGGCTGGACCGCCCCGCCCAGTCCCGCCCCGGCCCAACCCCATGGTTACCCGCCGCTATACCCAGCTCGACGTATTCGCCGACCGCGCCGGCGCCGGCAATCCGCTGGCCGTCGTCCACGATGCGACCGGCCTGGACGACGCGGCGATGCAGGCCTTCGCCGCCTGGACCCAGTTGTCCGAGACGATCTTCTTCCTGCCGCCGACGACAGCGCACGGCGCCGACTACCGCATCCGCATCTTCACCCAGCGCATGGAGTTGCCGTTCGCCGGCCATCCCAGCGTCGGCGCGGCCTGGGCGGCGCTGGACGCCGGCCTGGCGCGCGATCGCGACGGCATGCTGGTGCAGGAATGCACCGCGGGCCTGTTGCCGGTCCGGATCGACCGGCGCGACGGGCGGGTGGTGCCGTCGGTGCGCAGCCCGCCGGCGCAACCGCGCCCGGTCGCCGCGCCGGACTGGCTGGCGGCAGACCGCGTCTGGGGCGCGCGCCGCGGCACGGCGCCGCCGGCGCTGTGGAACAACGGACCGGACTGGTGGTTGCTGGAACTGGCCGACGAAGCCGCCGTGCGCGGGCTGCGGCCGGACCAGGCGGCCATCGCCGGGCTGCCGGTCAGCGGCAAGCTGGCGGTGTTCGCACGCGCGGACGCCGGCTGCGACGCGCAATTGGTGGTGCGTGCCTTCGCCCCGGCAGTCGGCGTCGCCGAAGACCCGGCCACCGGCAGCGTCAACGCCAGCATCGCCGCCCTGCTCCATCGCCAGGGCCGGCTGCCCGGCCACGGCGGCCGCTACCTCGCCAGCCAGGGCCGCGAGGTCGGCCGCGACGCGCGCATCGAACTGCAGGTGGACGGCGCCGGCACGGCCTGGGTCGGCGGCCCGGTCCACGCGGTGATCCGTGGCATGCTGGACTGGTAACCTCGGCCGCCCCCCAGACAGGAACGTCGCCATGGCCAGTCGCCCGTTCGTCCAGGTGGACGTGTTCGCCGACCGGCCCGGCGCCGGCAACCCGCTGGCGGTCGTGCTCGATGCCGCTGGCCTGGACGATGCCGCGATGCAGGCGATCGCCCGCTGGACGCGGCTGCCGGAAACCACCTTCGTCCTGCCGCCGACGCGCCCGGGCGCCAGTTACGCGATCCGCATGTTCAGCCCCAAGCGCGAAGTGCCGTTCGCCGGCCACCCCAGCGTCGGCACCGCGCATGTCGCGCTCGAAGCGGGGCTGGCCGAACCCGATGACGGCCTGCTGCTGCAGGAAGGCATCGCCGGCCTGCTGCCGCTGCGGGTCGACCTCGATGGCGGCGTGCGCCGGATCGCGGTGCGCACCCCGCGCGCGCGCCTGGTCGAGACCGCCGACGGGCGCGGTTCGCGCATGGCCGAGGCACTGGACTGGCTGCCGCTGGGCACGCTGCCGCCGGCACTGATGGATGGCGGCCGCCGCTGGTGGGTGGCCGAGGCGCGCGACGAGGCCAGCCTGCGCAACGCGATGCCGGACTGGGAAGCGATCGCCGGGCTGGCGCGTGGTTCGGACAGCATGGGCGTGCTCGCTTTCGCCCGCTGCGCCGGCCGCGACTACCAGGTCGCCGCGCGCGCGTTCGTCGGCGGACCGGCGATGTTCGAGGACGCCGCCTCCGGCGCCGCCAACGCCACGCTGGCGGCCTGGCTGGCGCTGCGCGATGCACTGCCCGGCGGCGGACGCTACCGGGTCAGCCAGGGCCGCGAGGTCGGCTATGACGCGCGCCTGGACATGCACGTCGACGCCGACGGCGAGGTCTGGTCCGGCGGCGAGGTGGTGAGCGTGGTGCGCGGCACCATCGACTGGCCGTAGCGGCGGCCACGATCCGCGCCACAGCCGTTGCCGGAGCGGACTTCAGGTCGAGAAGCCAACTTCGCAGGCGCTTCGCAGGCACAGGCGGCGCCTTCGTGATCCCGATGCCCCGGTCGCCCGCAAGACGGGCTCCTACATGAAGAGCGCAGAGAGCGGCTCAGCCCGCCCGCATCCACCACAGCGACGCGAGGCCGGCCAACAGCACCGCCGCGCCGATCCGGCGCAGGCCGGGATCGGTGCGCGCCAGCAGCTGCTCCATGGTCCGCCGCCACAGGCCCGGCGCGGCGAACAGGAACAACCCCTCGACCACCGCGACCAGGCACAGGGCCTGGAGCAGCGCGGCCGGCATCAGGGGTTGTTCTTGAAGTACTGCAGGAACGGATCGTCGCGGTCGAGCACGATCACGCCCTGGCCGTCGGCGAACGCGGCGCGGTACGCCTCCAGGCTGCGATGGAAGGCGAAGAAGCCCGGATCGCTCTGCGCCGCACCGGCGAACAGCCGCGCCGCCTGCGCGTCGCCCTCGCCGCGCAGCATCTGCGCGTCGCGTTCGGCCTCGGCCACGAGCACCGCCTGGTCGCGGTCGGCCTGCGCGCGCACCGTGCGCGCCTGCTCCTCGCCCTCGGCGCGCAGCGCGCTGGCCACCTGCTTGCGCTCGGCGCGCATGCGGTCGTAGACCTGCTTGATCACGTCGCTGTCGGTGGGCAGGTCGATCTGCTTGAGGCGGATGTCGACGATGCGCATGCCCAGCGTCTCGGCGCCCTTGTTGATGCCTTCCAGCTGCTTGGCGATCACTTCGCTGCGGTCGCCCGACACCAGCTGGGTCAGGGTGCGCGAGTTGATCTCGTTGCGCAGCGAGTCCTTGATGATCGGCGCCAGGCGGTCGCTGGCCGCGGTCTCGTCGCCGCCGGTGGCGCGGTAGAACGCGCGCGCATCGTTGATGTAGCCGATCGCCACGAAATCGACGCTGACGTCCTTGCGCTCGGAAGTCAGGTAGCGCTCGGGCGAGAAGTCGACCAGGGCAAAGCGGCTGTCGAACATGCGCGCGGTCTCGACCAGCGGCCACTTGAAGTGCAGGCCGGGGCCGATGTCGGTGCGGGCGACGCGGCCCAGGTTCAGGACCAGGCCGACCTGGCCCTCGCGGACCACGTAGACCGAACCGAGCAGGCCCAGCAGGGCGGCGACCGCCAGGGCGATCCAGAGGGAGTATTTCATCGGGTGGGCTCCTCGCGGCCGCTGCGAGCCGGGTCACGGACGCCGCTGCGCACCGGTTCGGGACTGCTTTCGATCGCCGGCAACAGCGCCTCGGCCGGCGGCGCGGACGGTGCCTGCATGGCGCCGGCGCCGGGGGAGGCCGGCATCGGCACGTAGATCAGCTGGCGGCCGTCGCCGCCGACCACCTTGCGGTTGTGCGACAGCACATCCTGCACGGTTTCCAGCCACAGCCGCTTGCGGGTGACCTCCGGCGCGTTGCGGTACTCGTCGCGCAGCAGGCTGAAGCGCGCCGTGTCGCCTTCGGCCTGGGCGATCTTGGCCGCCTTGTAGCCCTCGGCCACGGTGCGCCGGCGCGCCGCCTCGCCGCGCGCCTCGGGCACGACCCGGGCCGCGTAGGCGCGCGCTTCGTTGATCAGCTGGTCCTTGATCTGCTGGGCGCTGTTGACCTCGTCGAAGGCCGGCTTGACCTCCTCCGGCGGACGCGCGTCCTGCAGGTTCAGTTCGGTCACCACCAGGCCGGAGCGGTAGGCGTCCAGCGAGGCCTGCAGCTGCTGCGCGGCGCTGGCCGACAGCGGGCCGCGCGCGCCGAGCACGGTATCCAGGTCGGCGCGGCCGACCTGTTCGCGGACCACGCTCTGCGCCACCTGCTCCAGCATGCGGTTGGGATCGCGCGAGCCGAACAGATACATGCGCGGATCGCCGACCCGGTACTGCACGTTCATGGTCACGTTGACGATGTTCTCGTCGCGGGTCAGCACCAGCACGGTGTTGCTGAAGGTCTTGATCTGGGTTGCGTTGACCTTGACTACCCGCTCCACCGGCCACGGCCACTTCAGGCTCGGGCCCGGCTGCATGATCCGCGAGAACTGGCCGAAGCGCAGGACCACGCCGCGCTGCTGTTCGCCGATGAGCTGGAAGCTGCTCAGCAGCACCAGCAAGGCGAGGCCCAGCAGGATCCAGCGGCCGATGCCGGCACCGTCGCCGCCGCCACTACCGCCGAACAGGTCGCGCAGCTTCGCCACGACGCCATCCAGGCCGCCCCCGCCATTGCCGGAAGGACGGCGCGGCGGCCAGGGGTTGCGCGGGCCGCTGTCGGGCGAATCCCCGCCCTTGCCGGTGCCGCCGCTGCCAGGGGTGTTCCAGACCATGAAAGCTCCATATCCAGGGATCCCGGCGCCGCGGACGCAGCCACCGGGTCAGGTTCCGATTCTAGCAATACCGCGCCACCGGCCCCGCCGGCCCCAGGTCATGCACGCCGGCCGGACCGTCGCGCGCGACGTCAGTCGGCCTCGCGCGCCGGCAGCAGCGCGCGCAGCGGCTCGCCGTCGGCGCGCGCGGCCAGGCGCTCGGCCTCGCCGCGCGGCAGGTCCACCTGCAGCAGCCAGCCGTGTTCGTCGGCCTCTTCGGCGCGCACCGCGTCGAGCTGGTGCAACCGCGCGCGCAGGCGCCCGGCCTGCGGCGGCAGGCGCAACTCGCCGAAGGCGCGCTGCAGGTCAAGGCGCCGGGCCAGGGCCGCCTGCAGCAGTTCCATGCCGCGCCCGTCGCGCGCCGACAGCCACACGCGCTCGCGGTGGCCGGGATCGTCGGGTCCGCCGCCGCTGTGGTCGTGACGCGGCTCGGCGCCCTCGATCCGGTCGATCTTGTTGAACACCAGCAATTGCGGCAGTTCGCCGGCGCCGACCTCGGCCAGCACCGCGTCGACCTGGGCGATGCGGTCCTCGCGCTGCGGGTCGGCGGCGTCGATCACGTGCAGCAGCAGGTCGGCCTCGCGCGCCTCCGACAGCGTGGAGCGGAACGCGGCGACCAGCTCGTGCGGCAGGTCGCGGACGAAACCGACGGTGTCGGCCAGGACGACGCTGCCGCCCGGCAGCGACACCCGGCGCACGGTCGGGTCCAGGGTGGCGAACAGCTGGTCGGCCGCATACGCATCGGCGCCGGTGAGCGCGTTGAACAGCGTCGACTTGCCGGCGTTGGTGTAGCCGACCAGCGCCACCCGCGGCAGTTCGCTGCGCACCCGCGCGCGCCGCATCTGGGTGTGCTGGACCTCGACCTTGTCCAGCCGCCTCTGCAGCTGCTCCAGCCGCTTCTGCAGCAGGCGGCGGTCGGTTTCCAGCTGGGTCTCGCCGGGGCCGCGCAGGCCGATGGCGCCGCCGCGCTGGCGCTCCAGGTGGGTCCAGCCGCGGACCAGGCGCGTGGCCATGTGCCGCAGCTGGGCCAGTTCGACCTGCAGCTTGCCTTCGTGGCTGCGCGCGCGCTGGGCGAAGATGTCCAGGATCAGCCCGGTGCGGTCGACCACGCGCCGCTGCAGCGCCTTCTCCAGGTTGCGTTCCTGCACCGGGCTGAGCGGGTGGTTGACCAGGACCAGATCGGCGCCGGTGGCGTCGGCCGCGACCTTCACTTCCTCCAGCTTGCCGCTGCCGATCAGGGTGGCCGGGTTGGGCCGGTCGATGCGCGCGGTCAGGGTCGCGGCCACGCTGGCGCCGGCCGAACGGGCCAGGTCGGCGAATTCCTCCAGCACATCCTCGGGCACGGCCCCACCGGCGTGGGGCTGGATCAGCAGCGCGTGTTCACCCTTGCGGGAACGTTCGAACAATCAGGACTCCGGGGTTGAAGCTCATTCGGCCTCGTCGCCGCCTTCCCCGGATTCGCCCGGCTGCTGCACGTAGCCGCCACCGGGGCCGACCTTGACGTTGCGCGAGGGCACGACGGTGGAAATGGCGTGCTTGTAGACCATCTGGCTGACGGTGCTGCGCAGCAGCACCACGAACTGGTCGAAGGACTCGATCGTACCCTGCAGCTTGATCCCGTTCACCAGGTAGACCGACACCGGCACGCGTTCGCGACGCAGAGCGTTCAGGAACGGATCCTGCAGCGATTGCCCCTTGGACATGGTTTCTCCCCTTGCTCTTCTCAGGAGCGTTCTTCTTATGGGTTGCGCACGGACCTCCCCCGGTCCGTCGAGGCATGTTACACAAGCCGGCGTCCGCGGGGCGTTCAGTTGCGGGACAGAAAGCGCAAAACCGCCTCCCGGAGTTGACCGGCGTCACGTTCCGGGTCGAACCGGCGCGCGTCCAGCTCCCCGCGCAGCCAGGTCAGCTGGCGCTTGGCCAGCTGGCGGGTGGCGAAGATGCCGCGGTCGCGGAACTCCGCAGCGTCGGTGGCGCCGTCCAGGTGTTCCCAGGCTTGGCGGTAGCCCACCGCACGCAGCGCCGGCAGGTCCAATGGCCGCGGATGGTCGCGCAATTCCGGCAGAACACGCAGGCGGCGGACCTCGTCGAGGAAGCCGGCCTCGAGCATGCGCCCGAAGCGCAACGCGATGCGCGCGTGCAGCACCGCGCGGTCGGCCGGCGCCAGCACCAGCCTGAGCACGCGCAGCGGCAGGCGCGGCGGTGGCGGATCGCGCTGCCAGGCACTGATCGGGCGGCCGCTGAGCCGGAACACCTCCAGCGCGCGCTGGATGCGCTGCGCATCGCCGGGGCGGATCCGCGCGGCGGCGGCCGGATCGACCCGCGCCAGTTCTTCGTGCATCGCCGGCCAGCCGCGCGCTTGCGCCTCGGCCGCGATCGCCCCGCGCAGCGCCGGAGCGGCTTCCGGCATCGGCGACAGCCCGTGCAGCAGCGCCCGGAAATACAGGCCGGTGCCCCCGGCCAGCACCGGCAGCCTGCCGCGCGCGAGGATGCCGTCGATCGCCGCGCGCGCGTCGGTGGCGAACTCGGCCGCCGAATACGGTTGCCACGGTTCGCGCAGGTCCAGCAAGTGGTGCGGCACGCCGGCGCGCTCGGCCAGGTCGGGCTTGGCCGCGCCGATGTCCAGGCCGCGGTAGACCAGCGCCGAATCGACGCTGACGATCTCGCCGCCGAAGCGCTGCGCCAGTTCGATCGCGAACGCGGTCTTGCCCGAGGCGGTCGGGCCCATCACCGCGATCGCCAGCGGGCGGGTATCGGCGCCCATGGCCCGGCCTTTCAGCCTTCGTCCGGCCAGCGGATCGCCGGTGCGGCGTCGCGCCGCGGCGCCGGCACCGCGGCCACCGCCTCCCACACCTTCAATGCGTCGACCGTGGCGGCCACGTCGTGCACCCGCACGATGCGCGCGCCGCGCTGGGCGGCGAGCAGGTGCGCGGCGACCGAGCCGGCGGCACGCTCGGCCGGCGCCACGCGTCCGGTCAGTTCGCCGATGCTGCGCTTGCGCGACAGGCCGGCCAGCACGGGCACGCCCAGTTCGGTGAAGCGCTCGAGCCGGGCGAGCAGGGTGACGTTGTGCGCGGTGGTCTTGCCGAAGCCGAAGCCGGGATCGACGACGAGCTGCTTCTTCGGGATGCCAGCCAGCTCGGCGGCGAAGATGCGCTCGGCGAGGAAGCGGTGCACCTCGGCGACCACGTCGTCGTAGCGCGGATCGTCCTGCATCGAGCGCGGCTGGCCGAGCATGTGCATCAGCACCACCGGCACGCCGAGCGCGGCGGCCGCTTCCAGCGCGCCTTCGCGGCGCAGCGCGCAGACGTCGTTGACCATTCCCGCGCCGGCTTCGACCGCCGCGCGCATGACTTCGGGCTTGCAGGTGTCGACGGCGACCGGCAATGCCGTCTGCCGCACAAGCCGCTCGATCACCGGCACCACGCGGCGCAGTTCCTCTTCCAGGGGCACCTCGTCGGCGCCGGGACGGGTCGATTCGCCACCGACGTCGAGGATGTCCGCGCCCTCCTCCGCCAGTTTCACTCCGTGCGCGACGGCCGCCTCGGTGGTGGCGTGCGCGCCGCCGTCGGAAAACGAGTCGGGGGTGACGTTGACGATCCCCATCACCCGGGTGCGGTCCAGCCTGAGAACGCGGCCGGCGCAATCCAGGCTGGGGGAAACGTCGAACATGGCAGCGTCCAGGTGGAGTTTGCGCGCAAGTCTGGACCGTGGCGGCGCCGGCGACAATCCTGGCGGCGTCACGCCACGCGCCGTAGAGCGGGGCTTGCCCGCTGTCCTGTCGCCTTGCCCTGCGATTCCGCGACGGCAGCGGGCAAGCCCCGCTCTACTCAAGGCGCCGCGTCGCCGGGCGAGTCCCCGTGCCGCGATTCAGCGGGCGCCGATCTCCGCGTCGAAGCGTGCCGCGCGGCGCCGCGCGTACAGGCCGAAGCCGAACGCGGCCGCGGCCAACAGCACCGAAATGCCCACCAGCGGCAGCGGCAGGCGGCCCAGCGCGTAGAAGACGGCGGTGATCGTCAGCATCGCCGAGGCCCCGGCGAAAGCGCCCGTGGCGCGGCTGCGCCACGGGTTGTGCACGTAGTAGCTGCGCCGCGGCTCGCGGCCTTCCTGCGGACCGGCCATGCGCGCGCGGTCAGGTCTGCGTGGCCGGACCGCCCACCGGCGGCAGCGGACGCGAACCGCTGCGGTCGCCGTCCTTGCCGGACTTGCCCCAGCCCATCGGCGGCGGCGGCTCGCGGCCTTCCATGATCGCGTCGATCTGCGGCGCATCGATGGTCTCGTACTGCAGCAGCAGCTGGGACATCGTGTGCAGCTTGTCGATGTTCTCGGTCAGCAGGGCCCTGGTCTTGGCGTAGGCGCGGTCGAGGATGGCGCGCACCACCTCGTCGATGCGGCGTGCGGTCTCGTTGGACACGTTCTTGTGCTGGGTCACCGACCGGCCGAGGAACACCTCGTCCTCTTCCTCGCCATACGCGATCGGGCCCATCTCGTCGCTCAAGCCCCACTTGGTGACCATGTTGCGCGCCATCTTGGTCGCGCGCTCGATGTCGTTGGAGGCGCCGGTGGTGACCTTGTCCTCGCCGAAGATCAGCTCCTCGGCCACGCGCCCGCCGTACAGCGAGCACAGCTGCGACTCGATCGCCACGCGGTTGATCGAGTAGCGGTCGCCCTCGGGCAGATACATGGTCACGCCCAGGGCGCGGCCGCGCGGAATGATGGTGACCTTGTAGACCGGGTCGTGCTCGGGCACCAGGCGGCCGACGATGGCATGGCCGGCCTCGTGGTAGGCGGTCAGGGTCTTCTCGTCCTCGCTCATCGCCATCGAGCGGCGCTCGGCGCCCATCAGGATCTTGTCGCGGGCACGGTCGAAGTGGTCCATGCGGACCTCCTTGGCGTTCTCGCGCGCGGCGAACAGCGCGGCCTCGTTGGCCAGGTTGGCCAGGTCGGCGCCGGAGAAGCCGGGTGTGCCGCGCGCGATCACCATCGGCTCGACGTCGTCGGCCAGCGGCAGCTTGCGCATGTGCACCTTCAGGATCTGCTCGCGGCCGCGCACGTCGGGCAGGCCGACCACGACCTGGCGGTCGAAGCGGCCCGGGCGCAGCAGCGCCGGGTCGAGCACGTCGGGACGGTTGGTCGCGGCGATCACGATCACGCCCTCGCCACCCTCGAAACCGTCCATCTCCACCAGCAGCTGGTTGAGGGTCTGCTCGCGCTCGTCGTGGCCGCCGCCCAGGCCTGCGCCGCGGTGGCGGCCGACCGCGTCGATCTCGTCGATGAAGATGATGCACGGCGCGTGCTTCTTGGCCTGCTCGAACATGTCGCGCACGCGGCTGGCGCCGACGCCGACGAACATCTCGACGAAGTCCGAACCGGAGATCGAGAAGAACGGCACCTTGGCCTCGCCGGCGATGGCGCGCGCCAGCAGGGTCTTGCCGGTGCCCGGCGGGCCGACCATCAGCACGCCGCGCGGGATCTTGCCGCCGAGCTTGGTGAACTTGGACGGATCGCGCAGGAAGTCGACCAGTTCGCCGACCTCCTCCTTGGCCTCGTCGCAGCCGGCCACGTCGGCGAAGGTGACCTTGATCTGGTCCTCGCCCTGCAGCTTGGCCCGCGACTTGCCGAACGACATCGCGCCCTTGGCGCCACCACCGCCGCCCTGCATCTGGCGCATGATGAACAGCCAGAAGCCGATGATCAGCAGCACCGGCAGGAAGTTGAGGACGATGCCCCAGAAGCCCGGGCCGGTCTGCGGCTTCTCGCGGACCACGTCCACGTTCTTGGTGTACAGCTGGTCCATCAGCTTGGGGTCGTTCGGGCCGACCACCTGGCCCTCGGTGCCGTCGCTGCGGCGGTAGCGGATCGCGTTGGCGGTGAAGGTGCTCTCGTCGGTGATCACCACCGAGCGGATGCGGCCGGCGTCCACGTCCTGCAGGAAGCGGGTGTAGCTGGGCGACTCGCCGGTTGTGGCGGTGGCGCCGTCGCGCGGGGAGAAGCTCTGGAACACGACCATCAGCACGATGGCGACGACCACCCAGAGCAGCAGATTCTTGGTCAAGTCGTTCATTCTCATCGGCTCCGCGGTTCCCTGTGTTCGGCGTGTCGCACTGGCTGGTCGGGTGGTTCTGGGGGTTGGGGTGTTGCGGTTCGAGCTTACTTGATCGCGGTGCGTTTGCCCTGCGCCAGGGCATAGACTTCCGGCGAACGCTTGCGCGAGGCCGCCGGCTTGCGGATCGCCACCTTGTCGTAGCGGCGGCGCAGTTCGCGCACGTAGTCGTCGAAGCCCACGCCCTGGAACAGCTTGATCAGGAAGGCTCCGCCGGGGCGCAGGTGGCCGTCGGCGAATTCCATCGCCAGCTCGGCCAGGTGCATCGCCCGCGCCTGGTCGACCACGTCCACACCACTCATATTGGGGGCCATGTCCGACAGCACAAGGTCGACGCGCTGGCCGTCCAGCAGCGTCTCCAGTTGCGATAAGACGGCTTCCTCCCTGAAGTCGCCATGAAGGAATTCGACCCCGGCCAGCGGCGGCATCTCCAGGATGTCCAGGGCCACGACCCGGCCGCCGTCGCCCAGCGCCTGGCGCACGTACTGCGACCACCCGCCCGGCGCGGCGCCCAGATCGACCACGACCATGCCCGGCTTGAGCAGGCGGTCGCGCTCGATCAGTTCCTCGAGCTTGTAGGCGGCGCGCGAACGCAGGCCCTCGGCCTGGGCCTTCTTCACGTAGGGGTCGGCGAAGTGCTCGCGGAGCCAGCGCTGGCTGCTCTTGCTGCGGGACATTCGGGGGGCCGGGCGCTGGCGCCCGTGGCGGTATGGGCCGCCATGATACCCTGAACCACCCCGCACACCGCCCCGGTAATCCCGATGTCCGCCGTCCTGACCGCCGCCCAGAACCGCTTCCTCCGCGGCCAGGCCCACGGCCTCAAGGCCCTGATGCAGGTGGGCGGCAAGGGCGTGACCCCGGCCCTGCTGGCCGAGCTGGACGCGGTGCTGGAACGGCACGAACTGGTCAAGGTCAAGGTCGCCGCCGAGGACCGCGACGCCCGCGACGCGATGATCGCCGACCTGGCCGGGCAGACCGGTTCGGCGCTGGTGCAGCGGATCGGGCACACCGCCACCCTGTACCGCCCCGCGAAGGAAAAGCCGGCGATCGTCCTGCCGCGGGCCTGAGCCGGAGCCCCGGCATGCAGCTGAGCCACGAACGTCCCGACTACGCCTGGGTCCTGCGCGGCGCCGACGGCCGCCGGGCGCGGGTCAACGAGCGGGTGCTCGAACGCAGCTTCGCCCTGGCCCCGGACCGCCTGATCGAGGACTGGCCGGCACCGGCGACCGCCACCGGGCTGGAACCGGTCCACCTGGAGCCGTTGCTGGCTCTGGGCCCGGAACTGGTGGTGCTGGGCACCGGCGGGCGCCAGGTGTTCCCGCCGGCCGCGGTGATGGCCGCCTGCCTGACCCGCGGCATCGGCATCGAGGTCATGGACAACGCCGCCGCGGCGCGCACCTACAACGTCCTGGCCGGCGAAGGCCGGCGGGTGGTGGTGGCGCTGATGCTGGGCTGAGGCCGCTCGTGCAGGAGCCCGCCTTGCGGGCGACCCGACGTTCCGGGCACAGGCGACTCGCCTATCCTTCCGACGTCGCGGGCACAGGCGAGTCCCCATCCTTCGGGCGTCGCTGGCACAGGCGAGTCCGCATCCTTCCGGCGCCCGGGTCGCCCGCAAGACGGGCTCCTACACATCGCAGCAGTCGACCCGCGACGGTCGGCGGCACCGCATCGCGCGCGCGCATGGGGCTGCGCCTGGGCTCCAACTTGGCGCGCTGCCGAGCGCCTACCGCTTCGGCAGGTACAGCAGCGGATCCACCGGCTTGCCGTTGTAGCGGATCTCGAAGTGCAGCTTGTCGCGGTCGGTGCCGGTGCGCCCCATCTCGGCGATCTGCTGGCCCGCCTTGACGCTCTGGCCCTCGCTCACCAGCCGCTTGCGGTTGTGGCCGTAGGCCGACAGCCACTGTTCGTTGTGCTTGATGATGATCAGTTCGCCGTAGCCGACCAGGCCGGCGCCGGAATAGACCACCACGCCGTCGGCCGCCGCGGTCACCGGCTGGCCGCTGCTGCCGCCGATGTCGATCCCCTGGCGGGTGTTGTTGCCCGGCTGGTAGGTCGCCAGCACCACGCCCTGGGCGGGCCAGCGCCAGGCGAAGCCACTGCTGGCCGGCGTCGAGGACGGCGCTGGCGTGGCCGCCGGCGTCGCGGGCTTGGGCGCCACCACCGTGCGGGTCGGCGCGGTGGCCGTACCGGACTTGCCGCCCGTGGCCTGGCCCAGCAGCAGCCGCTGTCCCGGATAGATCGTGTAGGGCGGCTGCAAGCCGTTCCAGCGGGCCATGTCGGCGACCGCCACGCCGCTGCGGCGGGCGATCGAATACAGCGTATCGCCACGCTGCACCACCACCGTCGCGCCGGGGCTGCCGGTGGAAGCGGTGGACGGCTTGCCACCCCCGGCCTGCGGCGTGCGCACCACGGTGCTGCTGCAGGCCGCCAGCAGCAGGGCCAGCCCCGCGACCAGGCCCAGTCGCATCCACCCGCGTCCGCTCGTTACGGTCATCGTCGCTCCATCGTCCTGGCGGCCGTCGTCACGACGTCCCCCTCATCCGGTGAAATGCCGCAGCAGGCCATGCGCGGCCATGCCACCGCCGCCGATCAGGATACCGAAGTAGACGATCGTGCCGATGTTGGCCAGGTGGCCGAGCAGGATCGCGGTGCCATCGCGCTGGATCATGCCGATCGCATAGAACAGCAGCGCCAGCCCCGGCAGGGTGTTGCTGAAGGGGATGAAGCCGAACGGCGCCATCAACAGCAGCGCGGCGAGGATGAAGGCGAGGTTGTTGAACACGTCCTGGGCGCGGCCTTCGACCAGCCCGCGCAGCCGGTACGGGCGGCTGATCCGTTCCAGCCGGCGCACCCAGTGCAGGCCGCCGGTCAGCGCCGGCCGCAGCCGCGCCGCCGGCAGCGCGCGGTCGCGCAGCTTCGCCGGCAGCCACAGCGGGCGCCGCAGCAGGCGGCTGATGCCGACCAGCAGGATCGCCGCGCCGAACACCGTGCTCACGCCGGGGATCGACACCGGGATCAGGAACACCAGGGTCAGCAGGATGGTCAGCAGCAGCAGGCCCTCGTCGCCGAACACCTGCAGCAGCTCGCCCAGGGTCAGCTGGTCTTCCGGCAGCTGCGCGATGATCGCTTCGAGCTGGTCGCCCAGCGCGCCGGCTTCGTTGATCCGGGACAGGGACGCGTCGGCCATGGCGCTCAGTCCACCAGTCCCGACAGCAGCGGCACGAACGACACCGCGGCCAGCCGCGTCTCGTCGACGCCACCGTCCTCGCGCCGGACCAGCCGGAGCAGCGCCTGCGAACCGCTGCCGCCCACCGGCGCCACCAGCACGCCGCCGGTGCGCAGTTGCCCGACCAGCGCCGGCACCAGCGCCGGCGCGGCGGCGGTGACGATGATCGCGTCGTAGGGCCCGTGCTCGGGCCAGCCGATGCGGCCGTCGTCGTGCTTGCTGCGGATATTCATGCCCAGGGTGCGGAAACGCTTGCGCGCCTGGCGCAGCAGTTCGCCGATCCGCTCGACCGTGTACACCTCCAGGCCCAGCGCGGAAAGCACCGCGGCCTGGTAGCCGGAGCCGGTCCCGACCTCCAGCACCCTCTCCGGTGCGTTCTCCAGCAGGACTTCGGTCATCCGCGCCACCACCCAGGGCTGCGAGATGGTCTGGCCATGGCCGATCGGCAGCGCGGTGTCCTCGTAGGCGCGGCTGGCCAGCACCTCGTCGACGAACAGGTGGCGCGGCAGGGTGCGGATCACGTTGAGCACGCGCTCGTCGGCGATGCCCTGGCCATTGGAGGCACTGTCGCGCAGGCGCTCGACCAGGCGGTCGCGCACGCGCTGCGAAGTCATGCCCAGCCCCACCGCCTCCGGTTGCAGGCGCAGGCGCGGGGTCATGCGGCCACCCCGGACGCGCCGTCCCCGCGCGCACCGGGCGAGGCCAGCGCCGCGCTCAGGCCGCCGACCCAGCCGGCAACCTTCTCCAGGGCCTGGTAGCGGGTCAGGTCGACATGGATCGGCGTGATCGAGATGTGGCCGGTGCGCACGGCATGGAAGTCGGTGCCCGCGCCGGCGTCCTGCTCCGGGCCGGCCGGGCCGATCCAGTACACGGTGCGGCCGCGCGGATCCGGCTGCGGCACGCACGGCTCGGAGCGGTGGCGGTTGCCCAGGCGGGTGACTTCGAAGCCGCTCACCTCGTCCCAGCCCAGGTCGGGCACGTTGACGTTGAGGATGGTGTCGGCCGGCAGCGGATCGGTGAGCAGCCGCGCCACGATCTCCACCGCCGCGCGCGCGGCGGTCGCGTAGTGCCGCGCATCGTGGTTGCGGGTGACCAGCGACACGGCCACCGCGGGCAGGCCGAGGAAGCGCCCCTCCATCGCCGCCGACACGGTGCCCGAATAGATCACGTCGTCGCCGAGGTTGGCCGAGTTGTTGATCCCGGACACGACGATGTCCGGCTCGAAGTCGAACATGCCGGTCAGGGCCAGGTGCACGCAGTCGGTGGGCGTGCCGGCGACCGAGCAGGTGTAGTGGTCCACGCGCTTGACCCGGATCGGCAGGTCCAGCGTCAGCGAGTTGCTGGCGCCGGAACGGTCGCGGTCGGGGGCCACCACGTAGACCTCGTGGCCGGCGTCGCGCAGGCCCTGGGCCAGGGCATGGATGCCGGGCGCGTCCACGCCATCGTCGTTCGAAACAAGTACGCGCATGGGCTTCCTCGAAAACATCCGCATGATACCGGAAGCGTCCGCCGCGGTTGCGCCGCCGCCGGCGGCCGCGCGCAACGCGCCGGAATGCGGTCTTCCGGACCTTGCCCGGGGCGCGGCGCCCGTCCTCGCGGAAGCGTGCGCTAACCTGTGCGCATGCACGAGGACGAGGAAGATCCCGCCGCCCTGTTCCGCGCCGCGGTCGGCAAGGTCGCGCCACTGCGCAAACCGGTGCAGGTTCCGCCCGCGGCGCCGCGTCCGCGCCCGGCGCGTCGGCCGGAACCGGGCGGCGCGACCGCCGCCGGCGGACGCATCGCCGAAACTCCCGCCGCGGTGCTGCTGCGCGGCGATGCCAGCGCGTTCCGCCGCGACCGGCTGCCGGCACGCGACTGGCAGCGCCTGCGCCGCGGCCAGTTCTCCGCGCAGGACGAACTGGACCTGCACGGCGCCAATGCGCTGCAGGCCGAAACCCTGCTGGCCCGCTTCCTCGCCGAGTCGGTCGAGGCCGGGCTGGGCTGCGTACGCGTCATCCACGGCAAGGGCGGTGCGGCCGGCGAGGGCGTGCCCGTGCTGAAGAACCTCGTCGACCGCTGGCTGCGCCAGCGCGGCGAAGTCCTCGCCTTCCACTCCGCACCACCGGCGCAGGGCGGCACCGGCGCGCTGCTGGTCCTTCTCGCCCGGCGCTGAGCCGTGCCCGCCCGGCCCATACGGTCCGGTCCGGCCGGCGCGTGCGGCTAGAATGCGCGCCATGGACGCCCCGAGCTTCACCGCCGCCGAACTGGCCGAACGCTTCGCCCTGCAGCTGCACGGCGATGGCGGCACCCGCGTGCACGGCGTGGCCACCCTCGCCCACGCCGGTCCCGGGCAGCTGGCCTTCCTCGCCAATCCGCGCTACCGCGCACAGCTGGCCGACTCCGGCGCCGCCGTGGTGGTGGTGCGCGCCGACGACGCCGCGTCCGTGCCCGGCACCGCGCTGGTCGCCAAGGATCCCTACGTGGCCTTCGCCCGGATCTCGGCCCTGTTCGAGCGGGTGCCGGCGCGCGATGCCGGCATCCATCCCAGCGTGGCGATCGACCCCACCGCCGGGATCTCGCCCGATGCGCACATCGGTCCGTTCGTCAGCATCGGCGCCCGTTCGAAGGTCGGCCCCGGCTGCGTGGTCGGCCCGGGCTGCAGCATCGGCGAGGACTGCAGCCTGGACGCCGGTTGCGAACTGCAGGCGCGGGTCACCCTGGTGGCGCGCGTGCGGCTGGGCAAGCGCGTGCGCATCCTGCCCGGCGCGGTGCTCGGCGCGGCCGGCTTCGGCCTGGCGATGGATGCCGGCGCCTGGGTCAACGTGCCGCAGCTGGGCGGAGTGGTGGTCGGCGACGACTGCGAGATCGGCGCCAACAGCTGCATCGACCGCGGCGCGCTCGACGACACCGTGCTGGAAGAAGACGTGCGCATCGACAACCTGGTGCAGATCGGCCACAACGTACGCATCGGCGCGCACACCGCGATGGCCGGCTGCTCGGCCGCGGCCGGCAGCGCGAAGATCGGCCGCTACTGCCTGGTCGGCGGCGGCGCCGGCGTGCTGGGCCACCTGGAGGTCTGCGACAAGGTGCTGGTCACCGCGATGTCGCTGGTCACCCATTCGATCCGCGAGCCCGGCGAGTATTCGTCGGGCACTCCCCTCACCGACAACCGTACCTGGCGGAAGAACGCCGCCCGGTTCAAGCAACTGGACGCGCTGGCGCGTCGCGTCAACGCCTCCACCCAGGAAAGTCCCGAATGAACGAAACCGTGAAGCTGCCCGTCGACGTCAACACCATCCGCACGCTGATCCCGCACCGCTACCCGTTCCTGCTGGTCGACAAGATCGTCGACCTGGACATCGAGGCCAAGCGCATCGTGGGCGTGAAGAACGTGACGTACAACGAGCCGTTCTTCCAGGGCCATTTCCCCACACAGCCGATCATGCCCGGCGTGCTGATCATCGAGGCGCTGGCCCAGGCCGGCGGCGTGCTGACCCAGCTGTCGATGGGCCGCGACGCGCAGTCCAAGCTGTTCTACATGGTCAAGGTCGACAACGCGCGCTTCAGCAAGCAGGTGGTGCCCGGCGACGTGCTGGAGCTGCACGTGCAGATCAAGCGCGTGATCCGCAACATGGCCGTGTACTACGGCGAGGCCAAGGTCGACGGCGAGATCGTCGCCTGCGCCGAGGTGCTGTGCGCCGGCACACGCGAATGACGCCCGCCCGACGGACTCCCCGCATGAACGACAACGCCCGCATCCATCCCACCGCGGTCATCGACCCGGGCGCGCGCCTGGGCGAGGACGTGAGCGTGGGGGCCTTCACCGTGATCGGCGCCGAGGTGGAAATCGGCGACGGCTGCGAGATCGGGCCGCACTGCAGCTTCGCCGGCCCGACCCGGATCGGGCCCGGGAACCGCTTCATCAGCCACGTCGCCGTCGGCGGCGAGCCGCAGGACAAGAAGTACGCCGGCGAGCGCACCGAGCTGGTGATCGGCGAGCGCAACGTGTTCCGCGAGTTCGTCACCCTCAACCGCGGCACCGGCGGCGGCGGCGGCGTCACCCGCATCGGCGACGACAACTGGATGCTGGCCTACACCCACGTGGCCCACGACTGCATCGTCGGCGACCACTGCGTGTTCTCCAACAACACCACCCTGGCCGGGCACGTGACCGTGGGCGACTGGGTGATCATCAGCGGCTTCGCCGGCGCCCACCAGTTCTGCCGGATCGGCGACCACGCGTTCATCGCGATGGGTGCGCTGGCCAACGGCGACGTGACCCCGTTCACCATGATCGGCGGCAACTCGCTGGGACGACCGCGCGGGATCAACAGCGAGGGCCTCAAGCGCCGCGGCTTCAGCCCCGAGCGCATCACCGCGATCAAGCGCGCGTACCGGACCCTGTTCGTGTCCGGGCTGCCGCTGGCCGAAGCGCGCGAGCAGCTCGCCCGGCAGGCCGAGGACAGCGCCGACGTGCGCCAGTTCCTGGACTTCATCGACAGCGGCGAACGGCCGCTGCTGCGCTGACCGGCGGATGGGAAACGCGCCCCGGATGGACGAACTGCCGTGAACGAGCGGATCCGGGGACACGAAGCGGCGCAGCGCGCGGGCCAGGGTCTGCGCTTCGTGCTGGTCGCCGGCGAGGCCTCGGGCGACGCGCTCGGCGCCGGGCTGGTCGAGGAGCTGCGCCGGCGTTTCCCGGATGCCCGTTTCGCCGGCATCGGAGGCGATGCGATGCGCGCGGCCGGCGTGGAGACCTGGCACGACGCCAGCGAGCTGGCGGTGATGGGCCTGTTCGAAGTGCTGCGCCACCTGCCGCGGCTGCTGAAGCTGCGCCGTGAATTCCGCGAGCGCGCGCTGGCCTGGGAGCCGGACGTGCTGGTCGGCATCGACGCGCCGGACTTCAACCTCGGCGTTGAGCGCTGGTTCAAGCAGCGCGGCGTGCCTACCGTGCATTACGTCAGCCCCTCGGTCTGGGCCTGGCGCGAGAAGCGCGCCGAGAAGATCGGCGCCAGCGCCGACCGCGTGCTGTGCCTGTTCCCGATGGAGCCGGCGATCTACGCGCGCCACGGCGTGGATGCGCGCTTCGTCGGCCATCCGATGGCCGACGCGATGCCGCTGCATCCTGACCGCGCCGCCGCCCGCGCGCAGCTGGGCCTGCCGCAGGGCGCGCCGGTGCTGGCGGTGCTGCCGGGCAGCCGGCTGGGCGAGATCGAACGGCTGGGCGAGGTCTTCTTCGAGGCGGCCTGGCGCGCTTCAGAGTCCATGCCGGCGCTGCACGTGGTGGTGCCGGCGGCCAACGAACGCTGCCGCGCCCTGCTGCAGGCGCAACTGTCGCGCTCGGCGCTGCCGGTGATGCAGTCGCACCTGCTCGAAGGCCAGGCGCGCGCGGCCATGGCCGCCGCCGACGTGGTCCTGCTCGCGTCCGGCACCGCCACGCTGGAGGCCATGCTGTCGAAGCGGCCGATGGTGGTCGGCTACCGCGTCTCACCCCTGACCTACCGCATCGTGCGCGCGCTGGGCCTGCTCAAGGTCGACCGCTACGCGCTGCCCAACGTGCTGGCCGGCAAGGACCTGGCGCCGGAACTGATCCAGGACGAATGCACGCCCGATCGCCTCGCCGCGGCGGTGCTGCACTGGTTCCGCGCGCCCGGCGCGGTGGCCGCGCTGGAGCCGGAATACCTGGCCCTGCACGAACAGCTGCGCCGCGACGCCTCGGCCCGGGCCGCCGAAGCGGTGGCGACGCTGCCCGGCCTGGCCGCTTCCCGGCGGGACGGCGCATGACCCGCCGCACGCCGCGCCGCGTCGGGGCCGGGGCCGGCATGGGCATGTTCGCGATCGACCGCAGCCTGCTGCGCATGGCCGGCGTCGACGAGGCCGGCCGCGGTCCCCTCGCCGGACCGGTGGCGGTGGCCGCGGTGATCCTCGACCCTGCGCGCCGCATCGACGGCCTCGACGACTCCAAGAAGCTCAGCCACGTCCAGCGCGAGGCCCTGTACCCGCTGATCGTCGAGCGTGCCCTGGCGTTCCACATCGAAATGGTCGCGGTCGAGGAGATCGACCGGCTCAACATCCTGCACGCGACCCTCGAAGGAATGCGCCGCTGTGTGGTCGCCCTCGGACCGCAGGTGGAACTGGTGCGGGTCGACGGCAACACCCTGCCGCGCGGGCTGCCATGCATGGCCGAGGCCATCGTCGGCGGCGACGCGCTGGAGCCGGCGATAAGCGCCGCCTCGATCCTGGCCAAGGTCGCGCGCGACCGGCTGATGTGCCGGCTGCACCAGGACCATCCGCACTACGGCTTCGACGCCCACAAGGGCTACCCGACCCCGGCCCACCTGGCCGCGCTGGTCCGGCACGGGCCCTGCGTCCACCACCGGCGCAGCTTCGCTCCGGTCCGCGAAGCCCTGTCCCGCGCCGGAGCGCCGGAAACCGAACCCGCGTAGCGCGAGGTTGTTGGCTAGCCTCGGGAGCAGAAGCGCTGGCTCCGCACGGGCCGCTGCACTGGCTCCGGACGGGGCCGCCGTACCCTGCGGGTCTGGCGCATCGCTCGGCTCCGCCGTCCATGGCTCCCACGAGCGAGCGCAGGCCATCCCTGGCCTGCTTGCGCCATGCCCCCGGACTACCGCGGCTCCCACCGAAGCCGACGCAACCCGACGCCTTTGTTCCTGCGCTTCCTGCATCTCCCCTCAGAAGGGAGAAGGACCGGAAAAATGCGAACGGCCCGCGATACGGGCCGTTCCGCGCCACCCATCGAAGCCGCTGCGCCTCAGTGGTGGTGGCCGCCCTCACCGTGCACATGGCCGTGCTCGAGCTCCTCGGCGCTGGCCTCGCGCACCTCGACGATCTCCACGTCGAAGTGCAGGTCCTTGCCCGCCATCGGATGGTTGAGGTCCACGTCGACCACGCTGTGGCCGACCTTCTCCACCGTCACCGCGCGCGGGCCGAAATTGGTCTGCAGCACCACTTGCATGCCCGGCTGCAGCCTGGTGTTGCCGAAGTGCTTCTTCGGGATGCGCTGGCCCATGCCCTCGCGGCGCTCGCCATAGGCCTCGGCCGCCGGCACGGCGACGCCGAAGCTGTCGCCGGCGGCCTTGTCCTGCATCGCCGCCTCCAGGCCCGGGATGATGTTGCCGTGGCCGACCAGGATCGCGATCGGATCGCGCTCCTTCGAGCTCTCCAGCGGCTCCTGGCCGACTTCGGAAACGGTGTAGTGGAAACGGACGACGCGGTCTTTTTCGATCTTCATGCGCAACTCGGTCTGGCTGCCGGCGCGGCAGCGGAGGGACGGCTTGTCGGCCGCGGGGGAGTGCGGCCATGATGGCCGCCGTGAGGAAAGGCCCGCATTATCCCGTCCCGCTCCCGGCCATGCCAGCGCCGGGCGCCGGTGGCGTGCCGCGCCGCCGGCGCATCCCGGGCGCTATCGCCGCCGCGCTGCTGTCCGTCTTGGCCTCCCTGCTGCTCGCCGGCTGCGGCCACAAGGCGACCCGCCCCGCCGAACCCGCGCCCCGTTACTGGCCGCAGGTCACGCCGGACAATCCCGCCGCGGCCAACGCGGTGACGCTGCGCGCGCTGAGCCTGGTCGGCACGCCGTACCGCTATGGCGGCAACACGCCCGACTCGGGCTTCGACTGCAGCGGCCTGGTCAATTACGTCTACCGCGACATGCTCGACCTGCGGCTGCCGCGCAGTTCGCGCGAACTGGCGGCGGTGCAGGGCCCGCGCCTGGCGCCGGAGCGCCTGGCCAGCGGCGACCTGGTGTTCTTCGCCGACGGCGGCAGTGTCACCCACGTCGGCATCTACGTCGGCGAAGGCCGTTTCGTGCACGCGCCCAGCAGCGGCGGCACGGTCCGCCTGGACCGCCTGGACGGCTATTACTGGCGCGACCATTACAGCGGCGCGAAACGTGTCCTGCGCTAAAATGGGACACGCATCACGCCGCAATTCACGAAAATTTAACTTTTTGTGAACATCAAGGCACGGTGAAGGCGGCATGATCGTCCGATTGCCGTAATGTGATTGACGCGTGACGACTGACGACCTGCATCCAGGCCAGCCTGCCGCCACCCGGGACGCCCGTCGGGCGCTTCGTTCCTGGTGCTTCCTTCTTTTCTCGGTCCCGGCCCTGCCCTTGCTGGCGGCCCCGGAGCCGGCCCCGGTCGTGCCCGAGGCCATCGTCCCGGTCGTCGTCGACAGGGTGGCACCCGAGATGGAGCTGCCGGTGCCGGCCATCGACGCTGCCGTGGCCGCCGCGGCTCCGGGCGTTGCCACCCCCGCGGCCGCGGATGCGGCTCCGATTCCGAAGACCGGGACCGCGGCGTCCGCTCCGGCATCCGGCGGCCTGAGGCAGAAGGCCGATGCCGCGGCCAGCGCGACCCTGGCCGCGCTGCTGCCGCACCTGGCCGGCAACGACAGCATCCCGCTGCTGGACCGCTCGGCGATGTTCGCTGGCGACGTCAGCCGGCTGCTGGCCGCCTACGACCTGACCCAGGGCGTGCCCGCCCAGGCCGCGGCCGCGCCCCAGGGCCGCGTGCAGCAGGTGCTGAAGGCGGCCACGGCCCTGATCGGCACGCCCTACCGCTGGGGCGGAACCTCGACCGAAGGCTTCGACTGCAGCGGCCTGGTCGGTTACGTGTTCCGCAGCGCGCTGGGCATCGAACTGCCGCGCGTTTCGCGCGAGATGGCGGCCAAGTCCGATGCCGAACTGATCCGCGACCGCAGCCAGCTCAGCCCGGGCGACCTGGTGTTCTTCGGCCGGCGTGGCCGGGTCAACCATGTCGGCATCTACGTCGGCGACGGCGAGTTCCTGCATGCGCCCAGCCGCGGCAAGGATGTGCGCGTTGATCGCCTGGATACCGGCTACTGGAGTGGCCGTTTCCTGCAGGCGCGCCGCGTCGATCTCTGAAGCGGCAATCCCGCAGCGGACCGATCCGCAAGGCCGCCGCGAAGGCGGCCTTGCCATTTGTGGCGGGATGTATGGCTGGGGCGTGCGGCAGGGCGCGAAACCGGCCGGGTGCCTTCCCTACTCAGGCACCCGGCGAGGCGCCGTAGTCGGCGATGGTCCGTTCGATGCCCTTGCTCAGCTCCATCACCCTGAGCGCGTACTCGGTCATGCGCCGGTCGTCGTCGGTCTGCGGCGTCCACGCCGGTACCAGCACCGGCGCGCCTTCCACCGCGTCGAGCGCGACGAACACGATCACGCAGTGGGTGCACAGCCGCCAGTCTCCGCCCATGGGGTCGCGGGCACGCACGTCCACCGCGAAGTGCATGCTGGTGGTGCCGGTATGGACCAGCTTGGCCGAGACCGAGACCAGGTCGCTGATCCGCACCGGGGCCACGAAGCGGATCCCGCCCACCGCCACGGTGACGCTGTAGCGGCCGCTCCAGCCGACCGCGGCGGCGTAGCCGGCCTGGTCGATCCATTTCATCACCACGCCGCCGTGCACCTTGCCGCCGTAGTTCACGTCCGTGGGTTCGGCGAGGAACCGCAGGGTGATGTCGCGTTGTCGTCCACTCATCGCCAGGCCCCCGGGGAAGCATCGAGGCACCAGCCTACGCCAATGCCGCGCAGGCGTGAGGCGAAGGACGCGGAACGGCAGGCGGCGCCCATTCCCGCACGGCGCCGGCGCGTCGCGCCCGGTCTCCACGTACGGCACGGGACCTTCTCCATATGGCGCGCAACGCCGCGACAGGCGATGCTTCGGCTCTTTCCCGAACCGGATCCGACGATGCACCGTGGAATGCTCGGCTGCCTCCTGCTTGTCCTGTCCACTTCCGCCATGGCCGAGGCGCCGCCACGCACCGTCTACCGCAATGCGGTGCTGATCGATGGCACTGGCGCCGCGGCGCGAACCGGGACCAGCATCGTGGTCGAGGGCGAGCGCATCGTCGCGGTGCGGCCCGACGCCAGGGTCGATGCGAAGGGCGCCGCGGTCGTCGACCTGCACGGTCAGTACGTGGTGCCCGGGCTGATCGACACGCACGTCCACCTGGCCACCCCGCCGGACGCGGCGCAGGCGCGCCGCGACCTGCGCCGCCAGCTCTACGCCGGCGTGACCGCGGTGCGCAGCATGGCCGACGACCTGCGTTCGGTCGGCGAACTGGCGCGCGAGGCGCTGGTCGGCGAGATCCCTGCGCCGGACATCGCCTACGCGGCGCTGATGGCGGGCCCTGGCTTCTTCAAGGATCCGCGCACGATCGCGGTGACCGCGGGCAAGACGCCGGGACGCACGCCCTGGATGCAGGCGATCGACGACGACACCGACCTGGTCCTGGCCGTGGCCATGGCCCGCGGCACCTCCGCCAGCGGGATCAAGCTGTACGCCGACATGCCCGGACCGCTGCTGGCGAAGATCACCGCCGAGGCGCACCGCCAGGGCATCCCGGTTTGGGCGCACGCGGCGGTGTTCCCGGCGATGCCGGTGGACGACGTCGACGCGGGTGTGGACGTGATCTCGCACAGCTGCCCGATCGCCTACGAGGCTTCGGCGCACAAGCCCGCCAGCTACCACGAGCGCACGCCGGTCGACGAAACCGCGTTCACCGGCGGCATGCCCGATGCAGTCACCGGCCTGTTCGCGCGCATGGCCGATCACGGCACCATCCTCGACGCCACCAACCTGGTCTATGTGCGCCACGCCGCCGAATACGCGCGCGACAGGGAAGGCCCGCCGCCGCGCTGCTCCGCCGACCTGACATTGCGCCTGACCGCGCAGGCGTTCCGGCAGGGCGTGCCGATCTCCAGCGGCACCGACGGCGACAACCCGCCGGAGGCGCCGTTCCCGTCGCTGCTCGACGAACTGGACCTGCTGGCCGGTCCGGTCGGCATGCCGCCGATGGAGGTGATCCGCGCCGCCACCGCGACCGCCGCCCGCGCCCTGGACCAGACCGCGGACATGGGCACGGTCGAACCGGGCAAGCTGGCCAATTTCGTGGTCCTGGCGCAGGACCCGCTGCAGGACATCGGCCACCTGCGCAGCGTCACCGCCACGGTCAAGCGCGGCAAGGCCTATCCGCGCGCCGACTTCACCACGGACAAGGCCGGCGACTGAGCCGGCGGCTCAGTCGCCCAGGCCTTCGTGTTCCAGGCCGACGTTGCTGGACGCGCGATCGTAGGTGTCGCGGTCCAGCAGCCCGGTCTCCTGGGCCACCAGCACCGGCACCAGCATCTGCCCGGTGACGTTGGTCATCGTGCGCATCATGTCCAGCACGCGGTCGATGGCGATGAGCAGGCCGATGCCTTCCAGCGGCAGGCCGGCCGCGCTCAGCACCAGGGTCACCATCACGATCGCCGTGCCCGGCACGCCGGCGGTGCCGAAGCTGCCCAGCACCGAGGCCAACAGGATCACGAAGTACTGGTTCACCGACAGGTCCAGGCCGAAGTACTGGGCCACGAACACGCTGGTCAGCGCAGGATAGATCGCGCCGCAGCCGTCCATCTTGATGCTCGCGCCCAGCGGCACCGCGAACGCCGCGTAGTCCCTGTCCACGCCCAGGTTGTGGGTGACGCTGCGCAGCGCTACCGGCATCGAGGCGAAGCTCGAGGAACTGACGAAGGCCACCTGCATGCCGGGCGCCGCGCCGCGGAAGAACCGCAGCGGATTGAGCCCATGCGCCAGCAGCAGGCCGCCATAGACGAACACGATGTGCAGCGCACAGGCCAGGTACAGGGCGAACACGAAGTTGCCCAGCGGCAGCAGCTTCTCGAAGCCGTAGCTGCCGACCAGCCCGGCGATCAGGCCGAAGGTGCCCAGCGGCGTGGTCTCGAGCACGAAGCGGGTGACCTGGATCATCATCTCGCTGGCCTCGCCGGCCAGCGCGCGCAGCCGCGCGGTGCGCTCGCCCAGCTTGACCAGGGCGAAGCCGACCAGGCCGGCGAAGAAGATCACCTGCAGGATCTTGCCGTCGGCCAGCGCCTTGAACGGATTGGCCGGGACCACGTCCATCAGCACCTGGACGGGGGTAGGCACCTCGCGCGGCACGTAGTCGGCGGCCATCTCCAGTCCGGTCAGGCCATGGCCCGGCTTGAGCACCAGGCCCACGACCAGGCCCACGCACACCGCCAGCGCCGCGGTGGCGGCGAACCAGAGGAAGGTGCGCCCGCCCAGCGCCGCCACCGACTTCTGCCCGTGCAGCGAGGCGACCGCGTTGATCACCGCGAACAGCACCAGCGGCACCGCGATCATCCGGATCAGGGTCACGTAGACCGTGCCCAGCGGCCCGAACCAGGTCTGCGCCGCCGGCCCCATCAGCCAGCCGGCCAGCGCGCCGAGGACGAAGCCGGCCAGCACGCGCTGCCAGAACGGAATGGCCAGCCAGGCCGACACCAGTCTCATCGTGAACGGGAATCCGGGAACCGCGAAGCGGGCACGATAGCCCAACCATGGCGATTCCTGCGACGGCATGCCCGGAACGGCGTCGTGTCATCGGCACGACACTGGCGCGCCGGCATAATTGCGTCCAACACCCATCGCGCCGCCGGCGTCAGGGCCCGGCGCCGCATCGCGGTCCGTCCCGCCCGGCCCCAGTACTCTCGCCGGACCCCCGATGCACCGACCCAAGCTGTCGTCCCTGAGCCTGCTCTGTCCTCCGCTGCTCGCCACCTGGCTTCTCGCCGCCTGCGCCGCCACCGGCAGCGTTTCCCGCGATACTCCGCCGGCGATCGACGTCCCGGTCCCAACGGTGACCCATCCGCAGGGCGAGACCGCCGCGTGGTGGTATCGCAGCGGCGCGGCCCAGGCCGCCAGCCGCGGCGCGATGGCCGGCAAGGCCAGGAACGTGATCCTGTTTCTCGGCGACGGCATGAGCCTGACCACGGTCGCCGCCGCGCGCATCCTCGACGGCCAGCGCCACGGCCAGCCCGGCGAGGAGAACCTGCTGAGCTGGGAGCATTTCCCGTACACCGGCTTCAGCAAGACCTACAACACCGATTCGCAGACGCCCGATTCGGCCGGCACCATGACCGCCATCGCCACCGGCGTGAAGACCCACATGGGCGCGATCGGCGTCTCCGCCGGGCACCGCGACGACTGCGCCGACAGCCTGGGCAAGCACCGCCTGACCTGGCTGCAGCTGGCCGACAGCGCCGGCATGGCCACCGGCATCGTCAGCACCGCGCGGCTGACCCACGCCACCCCGGCGGCGACCTGGGCGTCCTCGCCCAACCGCGACTGGGAGAACGACACCGACCTGCCCGCCGAAGCGGTGGCGCAGGGCTGCGTCGACATCGCCCGGCAGATGGTGGCCAGCCCGTTCGGCCGTGGCCCGCAGGTGCTGCTGGCCGGCGGCCGCGGCGAATTCACCACGATCGAGGAACGCGATCCGGAATACGACGACAAGGTCGGCCAGCGCCTGGACGGCCGCGACCTGGTCGCCGAGTGGAAGCGCGCCCACCCAGGCGGCGCCTACGTCTGGAACCGCGTGCAGCTGCAGGCCAGCGGCGACGCGCCGGCGCTGCTGGGCCTGTTCGAGCCGGACCACATGCAGTTCGACCACGACCGCGACCGCGCGGCCGAACCGTCGCTGGCCGAACTGACCGCCGCGGCGATCCGCCGCCTGTCGAAGGATCGCAACGGCTTCGTGCTGATGGTCGAGGGCGCGCGCATCGACCACGCCAACCACTATGGCAATGCCTTCCGTGCGCTGGACGAGACGATCGCGCTGTCGGAAGCGGTGCGCACCGCGGTGGAAATGACCTCGGCGGAAGACACCCTGATCGTGGTCACCGCCGACCACTCGCACACGCTCAACTTCGTCGGCTACCCGGTGCGCGGCAACCCGATGCTGGGCAAGGTGCGCGGCCGCGGCGGCGAGGACGACCTGCCCGGCGACTACGCGCGCGACCTCACCGGCAAGACCTTCACCACGCTGACCTACGCCAATGGCCCGGGCAACACCGGCGCCAGCAACCGCCAGCCGGCCGGTCCGAAGCGGTTCGTGCACGCGCCCAGTTCGTTCGAGCCGGTGCAGGGTCGCCCCGACCTGGCGCAGGTCGACACCACCGATCCGGATTACCTGCAGGAAGCGCTGGTGCCGCTGAAGTCCGAATCGCACGGCGGCGAGGACGTGGGCATCTGGGCGCGTGGCCCCGGCAGCGAGGCGGTGCGCGGCACGGTCGAGCAGAACGCGATCTACCACTTCATCGTGCAGGCCACCCCGCGCCTGCGCCAGCGCCTGTGCCAGGCCGGCACCTGCGACGGCAATGGCGTGCCGGTCGAACTGCCGCAGCCGGCGGAGTTCATGCGGCAGGATGCGAAACCGCCTGCGACGCCGCCGTTGTAGGAGCCGGCCTTGCCGGCGACCCGACGCCATCGGCACAGGCAACTCCCCGGCCTCCCGACGCCCGCCCGTCCGCAAGGCGGGCTACAGAATGCCGCCACATGGCCGCCGTTGTAGGAGCCGGCCTTGCCGGCGACCCGATACTATCGGCACAGGCGACGCCCTCATGGTTCCGATGCCCGCGTCGCCCGCAAGACGGGCTCCTACACGTAAGAGCCGTCCGATCCGTTCGCTCAGAACGGCTTGGCCAGCACCAGCCAGATCACCAGCAGCAGCGCCAGTACCGGCAACTCGTTGAACACGCGCAAGGCCTTCGACGACGGAAGCGCGTGCCCCTTGTCCACGCCCTTCAGCCAGCGCCCGGCGACGATGTAATACGCCAGCAGCAGCGCGACCAGGGCCAGCTTGGCGTGCAGCCAGCCGGCGGGCGATCCGACCATGGTCGGGAATCCGTCGACGACACGGTGGCCCAGCCACAGCACCAGCCCCAGCAGCGCCGCCATGCCGAACATGTGATGGCCGAAGCGGTACAGCCGCCGCCCCATCAGCAGCAGTCGCGCACGCACGTCCGCTTGCGCGCCGGCCTCGGCCAGGTTGACGAGGATCCGCGGCAGGTAGAACACCGCCGCCATCCAGGCGATGACGAACAACAGGTGGAAAGTCTTCACCCAGAGATACGTGGCGTACATGCGCGGCGGCCTGCGGCTAGGATGTGCGGATTCTCGGCGATCGTCCCGGCACTGTCGAACCGCCGGCATCGGCGCCGCCTCCCGTTCCGCCTGCAGGCACCGATGACCAAGACCTACGACCGCCGCTACTTCGACCACTGGTACCGCGATCGCGACATCCACGACCCGGGCCGGCTCACGCGCACGGTCGCGATGGCGGTCGCGGTGGCCGAGCACTACCTCGAGCGCCCCGTGCGCAGCGTGCTCGACATCGGCTGCGGCGAAGGCGCCTGGCGCGCGCCATTGCTGAGACTGCGGCCGAAACTGCACTACCTGGGCTTCGATTCCAGCGAATACGCGATCGCCCGCCACGGTGCGCGGCGCAACCTGCGCCTGGCGCGCTTCGGCGACTTCGCCTGGCTGCGCCCGTGCGCGCCGGTGGACCTGCTGGTCTGCGCGGATGTGCTGCATTACGTGCCGAGCCGCGAGCTCACGCGCGGCCTGCCCGGCCTGGCCGAACTGTGCGGTGGCGTGGCCTACCTGGAAACCTTCGCGGCCGAGGACGAGTTCGAGGGCGACACGCTCGGCTTCCAGCCACGCAAGGCGGCGTGGTACCGGCGCCGGCTGCAAGGCGAAGGCTTCACGGCGCTCGGCTCGCATTGCTGGCTGGGCCCGGCGCTGGCCGGCAGCGCGTCGGCGCTGGAAAGGTCGTAGGCGGGGAAAGCCGGCGCGTCGGCCGGAATGTGGGGCAAAGCAGAAGCGTCGGCTTCGGCTTCGGCGCCGCCGTAGCGCCTGTCGTGCTTGAAGCAGGAGCGTCGGCTTGGGGAGGGCCGCCGTGCCTGTTGGGCTTGAAGCAAGAGCGTCGGCTCCGGACGGGGCCGAAGCTTGCCGGGGTTTAGGGCGAAAGCGCCGGCTCCGGACGGGGCCGCCGTGCCCTGGGGGTCTGGCGCATCGCTCGGCTCCGCCGTCCATGGCTCCGACGAGCGACCGCAGGCCATCCCTGGCCTGCTTGCGCCAGACCCCCAGGGCACGACGTCCTTCGCGAGCGTTGAGGTCGTGGCTTCGATCAGAGAGAAGCCCGGGAAACAGGCTTTCGTAGAGCGGGGCAAGCCCCGCTCTACGAAAGCAGGCAAAGCCGAAGTGATGGCAGGCGCACAGGGAGCCGACCCAGGAACGAAGCCACGCCCCCAACGCGCCGAAAGACGCGGCAGTGCGGGGGTATGGCGCAAGCAGCACACGGATGTGCTGCGCTCGGCTGTCGGAGGCAGGACGCCGGAGCCAGCCGATGCGCCATACCCCCGCACTGCCGCG
>Ga0160448_100059_pt1 | contig 77711 bp, 73 predicted proteins | sample HID1973M_E1MG_FD_108269 | JGI IMG/M metagenome (GOLD analysis project Ga0160448, IMG submission 108269) | Enriched mosquito-associated microbial communities from UW Madison campus, WI, USA - HID1973M_E1 MG | ecosystem: Host-associated > Arthropoda: Insects > Digestive system > Unclassified ...
CAAGGAAATCATCCAGGTCAACCTGGAAGACGAAATGCGCAAGAGCTACCTCGATTACGCCATGAGCGTGATCGTGGGACGCGCGCTCCCGGATGCCCGCGACGGCCTCAAGCCGGTGCATCGCCGCGTGCTCTTCGCCATGAACGAACTTGGCGCGCACAGCAACAAGCCGTACTACAAGTCCGCGCGTATCGTCGGTGACGTCATCGGTAAGTACCACCCGCACGGCGACCAGTCGGTCTACGACACGCTGGTGCGCATGGCGCAGCCGTTCTCGCTGCGCTACCTGCTGGTCGACGGCCAGGGCAACTTCGGTTCGGTCGACGGCGACTCCGCCGCGGCGATGCGATATACCGAAGCGCGCATGTCGCGCCTGACCCACGAGCTGCTGGCGGACATCGACAAGGAAACCGTCGACTTCCAGCCCAACTACGACGAGAAGGAACTGGAGCCGACGGTCATGCCGACCCGGTTCCCGAACCTGCTGGTCAACGGCTCGGCCGGCATCGCGGTCGGCATGGCGACCAACATCCCGCCGCACAACCTGAGCGAGTCGATCAACGCGTGCATCGCGCTGATCGACAATCCGGAAATCGACGTCGACGGGCTGATGGAATACATCCCCGGTCCGGATTTCCCGACCGCCGGCATCATCAACGGCACCGCCGGCATCATCGCCGGCTACCGCACCGGCCGTGGCCGCGTGCGCATCCGCGCCAAGGCCGACGTCGAAGTGGCCGACAACGGCCGCGAGTCGATCATCGTCACCGAAATTCCCTACCAGGTGAACAAGGCGCGCCTGATCGAGAAGATCGCCGAGCTGGTCAAGGAGAAGAAGCTCGAGGGCATCAGCGAGCTGCGCGACGAGTCCGACAAGGACGGCATGCGCATCTACATCGAGGTCAAGCGCGGCGAGTCGGCAGAGGTCGTGCTGAACAACCTGTACCAGCAGACCCAGATGGAGTCGGTGTTCGGCATCAACATGGTGGCGCTGGTCGATGGCCGCCCGCAGTTGATGAACCTCAAGCAGATGCTGGAGGCGTTCATCCGCCACCGCCGCGAGGTCGTCACCCGCCGCACCATCTTCGAACTGCGCAAGGCGCGTGCCCGCGCGCACATCCTCGAAGGCCTGACGGTCGCGCTCGCGAACATCGACGAGATGATCGAGTTGATCAAGACCTCGGCCAACCCGCAGGAGGCCAAGGAGCGCCTGCTGGCCAAGACCTGGGAGCCGGGCCTGGTGGCCGCGCTGCTGGGCGCCGCCGGTGCGGAGGCCTCCAAGCCGGAAGACCTGCCCAAGGGCGTGGGCCTGGTGGATGGTTTCTACCAGCTGACCGAGGTCCAGGCGCAGCAGATCCTGGAAATGCGCCTGCACCGCCTGACCGGCCTGGAGCAGGACAAGCTCACCGACGAATACAAGCAGCTGCTGGAAACCATCGCCGGCCTGATCCGCATCCTGGAAAACCCGGACGTGCTGCTGCAGGTGATCCGCGACGAACTGAACAACGTGCGCGAGGAGTTCGGCGACGAGCGCCGCACCGAGATCCGCCACAGCGAGGAAGACCTCGACATCCTCGACCTGATCGCCCCGGAAGACGTGGTGGTCACCCTGTCGCACGCCGGTTACGCCAAGCGCCAGCCGGTCAGCGCCTACCGGGCACAGCGCCGCGGTGGCCGCGGCCGCAGCGCGGCGGCGACCAAGGAAGAGGATTTCATCGACCAGCTGTGGCTGGTGAACACGCATGACACGCTGCTGACCTTCACCAGCTCGGGCAAGGTGTTCTGGCTGCCCGTGCACCAGCTGCCCGAGGCCGGCTCGAACGCGCGTGGGCGCCCGATCATCAACTGGATCCCGCTGGAAGCCGGCGAACGCGTGCAGGCCGTGCTGCCGGTGCGCGAGTACGCCGAAGGCCAGTACGTGTTCTTCGCCACCCGCAACGGCACCGTCAAGAAGACCCCGCTGAGCGAGTTCGCCTTCCGCCTGGCGCGCGGCAAGATCGCCATCAACCTCGACGAAGGCGATGCCCTGGTCGGCGTGGCGCTGACCGATGGCGAGCGCGACGTGCTGCTGTTCGCCTCCAACGGCAAGACCGTGCGCTTCGGCGAGGATCGGGTCCGTTCGATGGGCCGTACCGCCACCGGCGTGCGCGGCATCCGCCTGGCCAAGGGCGAGGAAGTGGTCAGCCTGATCGTGGCCGAACCGGCCGGCGGCATCGAGGACGAGAACGAGGACGAGGCTGCCGAGGAGGTGTTGGAGCAGGGCGGCGAGGTCGAGGTGATCGACAACGGCGCCGACGAAGGCATCGCCTACATCCTCACCGCGACCGAGAACGGCTACGGCAAGCGCACCCCGCTGGTGGAATACCCGCGCAAGGGGCGCGGCACCCAGGGCGTGATCGGCATCCAGACCACCGAGCGCAACGGCAAGCTGGTCGGCGCGGTGCTGCTGGGCGCGCACGACGAGGTGCTGCTGATTTCCGACGGCGGCACGCTGGTGCGTACCCGCGGTTCGGAGATTTCGCGCGTCGGCCGCAACACCCAGGGCGTGACCCTGATCCGCCTGTCGAAGGGCGAGAAGCTGCAGGCGGTCGAACGCCTGGATGCCTCGCTGGAGGAGGGCGATGAAGGCGAGGATGCCGCCGTCGCCGTGACCGAGGTCGCCGGCGCCCCGCCGCAGGAATAAGCGCGCCCGCTGGGGCTTGCTTCCGCAGGGAAAGGCAAACGCCGGCGCAAGCCGGCGTTTGCCGTTGCAGCGCCCCGTGCCTGGCGATCAGACGAACTGCAGGGCGGCGGGCGCCTCGTCAGGCTCGCCGGCCTGCGCGGCCTGCAGGGTGGCGATCTTGCCCAGGATCGAGCGCAGTGCCTCGCCGGGCGGCGCCAGCGGCACGCTCTCGCGCAGGCGCTGGAACGCGGCGCGGCTGTCATAACCGGAGCCGTCGGCCGGATACAGCTCGTACATGGTCAGCAGTTCGCGGCAGGCTGCTGCCAGCGCATCGATGCTGCCGCGCGACAGGGCATTGCCGAGCTGGTCGAAGCTGTGCAGGCAGTCCGACAGCCAGTGCAGGTCATAGCGGCCGTTGCGCGGCTCCGGCCCGAGGTGGCCGCGGTTGAACGCGCTGTACGGCCGGATCGCCCGGGCCACGCGCGCCACGTGTTCGAACAGCGTGCAGACCTCCGCGGAGATGTCCAGGCCGGCCGGAACGAGCATCGACACCGACGTGTCGTCAGGCTGCGTTGGCTCCGCCGCACGCAGCAGCTGTTCATGGCGTTGCTGCAGCGCCTCCAGTTCGGCGGCGACGGTGGCCGCATGCGCCTTCAGCCGCGACAGCGCGGCGCGCTGGCGCTGCACGAGTACCTGCGCATCGGCATGGCCCTGGCGCTCGCGGTGCCGGCCCTGCCGATGGCGGACGGCAAGGATCGTCGCGGCGACGGCCCAGGCCGAGGTGAGGGCGATGGCGTAGGGGACGGGGTCCATGCGGTTTCCTGGGGACTGTTCCCGTTGTCGGCCCAGGACGGGCGTTCTTGAGTGGGGTGGGACTTTCGTCCCATGTTTTTGATCGATCCAAATGCCATCATCAAAGCCCTCCGCGCCCTTCGGCGCCTCGACTGGACCTGCGATGCGCCGCTTGCCGTTGCCCACCCTGTGCCTGTTGTCCTGCGCGCTTGCCGCACCCCTCCACGCCGCTCCCGGCGCCGATGACCTGGCCGCCGAGGTCAATCCCTTCATCGGCACCACCAACGGCGGCAACGTCTATCCCGGCGCGACGCGTCCGTTCGGCATGGTCGCCTTCAGCCCGGAGCAGACGCCGCTGCCGGGCAAGCGTTTCGCCATGGCGGTGCCGGGTGGGTACGAATGGCGGGGCAACGGCGTGCGCGGTTTCAGCCTCACCCATGTCTCGGGCACTGGCTGCACCGGTGCCGGCGGCGATGTCCCGATCATGCCGGTCACCGTGCCGGTCGGCGTCTCGCCCGCGTCCGCCGATGCCGGGCTGGCCTACGCCAGCCTGCTCGACCACGGCAAGGAACAGGCGAGTCCCGGCAGCTACACGCTGACCCTGGACAACGGGGTGGCGGTGGCGCTGGCGGCGGGCGAGCGCGTCGCGCTCGGGCGCTTCGTGTTCCCCGCCGACAAGCCGGCCAACCTGCTGTTCCGGACTTCCGACAGCGAGGTCGGCAGCACCGCCTCGACCCTGCGCATCGACCCGGCCACGCGCACCGTCACCGGCTCGGTGACCAGTGGCAATTTCTGGGGTTACCTCGCCGAGGATCGTCGCGAGAGCTACTACACGCTTCATTTCGTCGCGCGTTTCGACCAGCCGTTCGAGGTCGGGGGCACCTGGAAGGACGGCCTCGTGCAGGCCGGTGCCACGCAGGGGGAGGGCGGCACCGGTTATGGTGATCGCGGCCATCCACCGGTCGGTCGCGGTGCCGGTGGCTGGATCAGCTTCGATCCGGCCAAGGCCGCCACGGTCAACGTGCGCATCGGCATCTCATACGTGGACGAAGCCGGCGCGCGCGCCAACCTGGAGCAGGAGAGCCCGGCCGGCACCACGCTCGAGTCGGTGCAGGCCGGCACCCGCGCGGCCTGGAACCGCCTGCTCGGCCAGGTCGGCGTCGAGGGCGGCACGCATGACGAGCGCACGGTGTTCTACACCGCGCTGTACCACGCGATGCTGGCACCGAACCTCTACAGCGATGCCGACGGCCGCTACCGCGGCTTCGATGGCCAGGTGCATCGCCTGGCGCGCGGACAGCACGCGCAGTACGCCAATTATTCGGGCTGGGACGTCTATCGTTCGCAGCTGCAGCTGGTGACCCTGCTCGACCCGCGCCGTGGCTCGGACATCGCCCAGTCACTGCTCAACCAGGCCGCGCAGAATGGCGGCGTCTGGGACCGCTGGACGCACCTGACCGGCGCGACCGGCGTGATGAACGGTGATCCGTCGCCACCGTCGCTGGCGGCGATCCATGCGTTCGGCGGTCGTGATTTCGATCTCAAGGGCGCCTATGCCTCGTTGAAGCAGGCGGCCACCGTGCCGACCGCCAAGGACCTGGCCCGCACCGGCTGCCCGGTGCTGTGCGTGGGCCAGCGTCCAGGCCTGGATGCGTGGCTGCGACTGCACTACATGCCGGTCGGCGCGCCGGGCTGGGGTTCGGCCTCCGATACGCTGGAAATGGTCGCCGCCGATTTCGGCTTGGCCGAGCTGGCGACGGCGGCCGGCGATCGCGCCGGCGCGCGCCTGTTCCGCGAACGCTCGGGCTGGTGGCGCAACCTGTTCAACCCGCAGGCGACCGCCATGGGCGGCTACATCCAGCCGCGCAATGCCGATGGCAGCTGGGCGGCGTTCGATCCGGCCTCGGACGAGGAGTTCGTCGAAGGCAGCGGTGCGCAGTACCTGTGGATGGTGCCGTTCGACCCGGCCGGGCTGGTCGAGGCGTTGGGCGGTCGCGACGCGGCGCGCGCGCGCCTGGATGCGTTCTTCCGCAATCCCGACGGCAGCTGGGCGGTGACCAAGTCCGGTCCGCTGCATGCCGAGCTGGACAACGAACCGTCGATCGCTTCGCCGTGGCTGTACAACTTCGTCGGACAGCCGTGGAAGACCCAGGCCACCGTGCGGGCGGCGATGCGGCAGATCTGGACCAATAAGCCGGAAGGCATTTCCGGCAACGACGACCTCGGGCAGATGTCGTCGTGGTACGTATGGTCGGCGTTGGGGCTGTATCCGCTGTACCCGGGGCGCGCGGAGCTGGTGGTCGGCAGCCCGTTGTTCGCGCGTGCGGTGGTCCGGCGGCCGGACGGGACTCGGATCGAGATCCGCGCCCGCGGCGCGGGCATGGATGCTCCCTACGTGCAGGCCCTGCAGGTGGATGGCAGGGCGAGCGGCGACAGCTGGCTGCCGGCTGATTTCATCCGTCGCGGCGGCACCCTGGATTTCATCCTCGGCAGCGCGCCGAACGAAGCCTGGGGCGTGGATGCAACGCCGCCGTCATTCGGCCCGGCGGGGTAACCGGCGGCGCTAGCGCGGCACCCGCACCATCCGGTCCATCAGGTGCTCGACGATGCGCTCGGGCTGGACGGTGCGGCCCACGTGCGCCGGCGAGATCTGCACGATCGAGCTGCGCTTGGCGGTCAGCCAGTGGAAGCGCGCCCGGGCGGGGAGCGCGGCGATCGGCCCGGCGCCGGCCTCGCCGCGGCAGATCGCCACGATCGCGTCCAGGTACGGGCGCAGCGCCTCGACGTCCAGCGCCGGCGCGAACGCGCGCAGGCGCGGCTCGTCGATCTCGATGCGCGCCTCCAGGTGGCGCGCGGTCGGGCAGGAGACGATCACCCCGACGTTGATGAATTCCTCGCGCTCCACCCGCGGTACCACGCGGATGATCGCGTAGTCATACGTGTGCGGCGTGGGCACGCAGGGCCTCCTGGACGAAGACCTGGCGCTGGGCCAGGCGTTGCAGCAGGTGTTCGACGTAGGCCTGGCGCTGCGCGGCGACATCGCTGAAGGCCGGGTCCGGCAGCAGCCAGGATTCCGGGATGAGTTCGACGATCGCATGGATCGTCGCCGCGTCGAGCATCGGCGCCAGCGCGGCGTCGGCGGCGGCGATGTCGCTGGCGAACGGCAGCAGCACGTGGTCGCGGATCATCGCGAACGGCTTGGCGGCGGCATCGCCCGCGCTGGCCCAGTCGTGGTGGAAGTACAGCGAGGCGCCGTGGTCGATCAGGTACAGCTTGCCGTGCCAGACCATCAGGTTGGTGTTGCGGGTGGTGCGGTCGACATTGGAGATGCAGGCATCGAACCAGACGATGCGCGAGGCCAGCACCGGATCGGGCCGCATTGCCGCCGGGTCGTAGTTGATCGCCCCGGGCAGGTAGTCGATGGCCAGGTTCAGGCCCTCGCTGGCGCGGATCAGGTCCTGGATCTCCGGGTCCGGCTCGGTCCGCGCGAATTCGCGGTCGAGCTCGGCGAACACCAGCTCGGGCATCGGCAGCCCGAGCACGCGCGCGATCTCGCCGGAGATCAGTTCGGCGACCAGCGCCTTCGGCCCCTGGCCGGCGCCACGGAACTTCATCACGTACAGGCCGTCGTCATCGGCCTCGATCACCGCCGGCAACGAGCCACCCTCACGCAATGGCGTGACGTAGCGGGTCGCATGGACGGTGCGCAGGAAAGGGGGAATGCTCATCGGGGCAAGGGTACGCGATTGCCCGCCGCCGCTGCACGCCGGCCTTGCGGTCGTGACCACTGGCCCGGTACCACGACCAGGTGCGGTGCTAGATTCCGCAAGGCCCGGCGCCAGCGTGCAGGGCCTCCATTCGTCCAGAGGGAAAACCAGGATGCTTTCTCGTCGCAACGGACCGGCCATCGCGCTGGTCGCCACGGCGCTGCTGCTCGGCAGTGCCCCGGCCTTGGCCGGCTATTCGGTGCCACCGGCGCCGCTGCTCAAGGTGCTCAAGGCGCCGCCGCCGCCGATGCCCAGCGTGGATCCGACCGGCCAGCGCCTGCTGCTGGCCACCAGCCAGACCTATCCGTCGATCGCGCGCGTGGCCCAGCCCTATCTCAAGCTGGCCGGCGTGCGCCTGGAGCCGCGCAACCGCAGTCGCCACGACACCCCGGGCGGCTACGGCATCCCGGCCTGCATGGCTGATTTCACCGTCGTCGACGTCGCCAGCGGCGCGTCCACCGCGGTGGCGCTGCCGGCCGGCGCCTGTCCGACCAGCGCGCTGTGGTCGCCTGACGGCAAGCGCTTCGCGTTCCAGAACGTCACCGCCGATGCCGTGCAGCTGTGGATCGGCGATGCCGCCACCGGCCAGGTGCGGCAGGTGCCAGGCGTGCAGCTGAACCAGATCTTCGGCAACACCGTGCAGTGGCTTGATGGCGGGCAGCGCCTGCTGGTCAAGCTGGTACCGGCCAACCAGGGGCCGGCGCCGGCCGACAACGGCGTGCCGTCCGGTCCGGATATCCAGGAGTCGCTCGGCGCCAAGGGCGAGAGCAGCACCTACGAGGCGCGTGATACGCTCACCAGCGAGCACGACGAAGCACTGTTCGCCTATTACGGACTGTCGCAGCTGGCGGTGGTCGAGGTCGGCCCGGATCGCGTGCGCCCGCTCGGTGCGCCGGCGCTGTACAACGCGGTCAGCGGCGCGCCCGACGGCGTGCACGTGCTGACCGAAACCATCAAGGCTCCGTTCTCGCACGCGGTGACCTACCAGCGCTTCGCCTATGACGTGGCCGTGCTCGATGCCGGCAGCGGCCGCAGCACCCCGATCGCCTCGCTGCCCTTGGCCGATCGCGTGCCGGTGCACGGCGTGCCGGAAGGTCCACGTGATTTCGACTGGCGCGCGACCGAGCCGGCGACCCTGGTCTGGGCCGAGGCGCTGGACCACGGCGACTGGAACGTGAGCGTGCCGGCGCGCGACCGCGTGCTGATGCTCAAGGCGCCGTTCTCGGCCAGGCCGACCGAGATCGCCCGTACCGCCCAGCGCTACCAGGGCTTCGCCTGGACCGCGCAGCCGGACGTGGCCTTCCTGTTCGAGGAAGACGAGAACAAGCACTGGCGACAGACCCACATCGTCGACGTCGACAAGCCGAAGCAGGCCGGCCGCCTGCTGTGGGACCTGTCCACCGACGAGCTGTACGCCGATCCCGGCAACTTCGTCTACCGCGTGCTGCCCAACGGCGCCTACGTCGTGCGCCAGGAGGGCAACCAGGTGTTCCTGCGCGGGCAGGGCAGTTCGCCGCAGGGCGACCGTCCTTTCCTCGATCGCCTGGACCTGGGCACGCTGAAGACCGAGCGCCTGTTCCGCAGCGATGCCGAGGGCTATGAACAGTTCCTCGGCTTCACCGCCACGCCGGGCCGCTACCTGACCTGGCACCAGTCGGTCATGGATCCGCCGAATGCCTTCGTGCGCGAGCTGGGCGAGCGCGATGCGGCGGCCAAGGACGGCGAGGCCCGGTTCGCCTCGACCAGCGCCGCGCTGACCCACCTGGCCGACCCGACCCCGGAAGTGCGCCAGATCAAGAAGCGCCTGGTCACCTACAAGCGCGCCGATGGCGTGGACCTGTCGTTCACCCTGTACACGCCGCCGGGCTACCAGGAAGGCCAGCGCGTGCCGGCGATCCTGTATGCCTATCCTGCCGACTTCGCCAGCAGCGCACAGGCCGGGCAGGTGTCCGGCTCGCAGCAGACCTTCACCCGGCTGCCTTACTACCGGCTGATGCTGCTGGCCGGCTACGCGATCATCGACAATGCCTCGTTCCCGATCGTCGGCGATCCCAAGACCGCCTACAACACCTATCTCGAACAGCTCGAGGCCGATGCCAAGGCTGCGGTGGACAAGGCGGTGGACCTGGGCGTGGTCGACCGCAACCGCATCGGCGTCACCGGCCACAGCCACGGCGCGCTGATGACCGCCAACCTGATCGCGCATACCGACCTGTTCCGTGCCGGCGTGGCCACCAGCGGTTCGTACAACAAGACCTTCACCCCGTTCGGCTTCCAGAACGAGCGTCGTTCGGTCTGGCAGGCGCAGGACGTCTACCTGAAGGCATCGCCATTCTTCTACGCCGACAAGATCAAGCTGCCGCTGCTGCTGGTCCACGGCGAGGACGACGCCAACCCGGGCACCGAGCCGTTCCAGTCGCGCAAGCTGTTCCAGGCGATCCGCGGCAACGGCGGCACCACCCGCCTGGTGATGCTGCCCAACGAGCCGCACTGGTATACGGCGCTGGAATCCAACCAGCAGGTAGTCGCCGAAATGCTGGCGTGGTTCGACAAGTACGTGAAGAACGCGCCGGCGAAGTAGGGGGGCAGGCAGAACACGAGACGCCCGTTCGTCACGGGCGTCTCGTCGAGGATGTCTGATTCAAGTGGTGAGCCAGCCCGACAGCTTTTCGATGGCTGCATGGACACGCGCAGTCAAGGCAGCGAGTGCGAACATGAACCCGCAGTCTGATCCCGGCAGGTGGAGCGGAATCGATAAGCCCACCACTAGGGCCGCCACGACTGCCCCCCGGACCAGGCCGGAGGGTGCTGTCATTTGTGGACCACCTGACGAAGCCCATCATGCCTGCGGGGCCGCGCCGAAAGGGCCAGCGCCCACGCGTCCGAATCCAGCGTTGTTGGCATAGATGGCGCCACCCAAGCAGCCAATCAGGCTACCGAACGCGCCACCTAACAAGCACCTTCATGATATTTCCCTCGTATGCCGAGATGAGGTCGGCGGCAATAGGGGAAACCAGGCCGGCCGGCAGCTCCATTGGAAAATTCCGCCGTGAGTTCCGTTTGTCACCTGTACTGACAAATCGCGCCACTTACGATGCCTAGCCTTCCAGTACTTGCGATCATCAGCCCAGGATCGCAGGCAGATCCAACCCCTTCTCCTTCGCACACTCGATGGCGATCTCGTAACCCGCATCGGCGTGCCGCATCACGCCGCTGGCCGGGTCGTTCCACAGCACGCGGGCGATGCGCCTGGCTGCCGCTTCGGTGCCGTCGCAGACGATGACCATGCCGGCGTGCTGGGAGAAACCCATGCCGACGCCGCCGCCGTGGTGCAACGAGACCCAGGTCGCGCCGCTGGCGGTATTGAGCAGCGCGTTGAGCAGCGGCCAGTCAGAGACCGCATCTGAGCCATCGCGCATCGCTTCGGTCTCGCGGTTGGGCGAGGCGACGCTGCCGCTGTCCAGGTGGTCGCGGCCGATCACCACCGGCGCCTTGAGCTCGCCGTTGGCGACCATCTCGTTGAACGCCAGGCCCAGCCGGTCGCGATCGCCCAGGCCGACCCAGCAGATGCGCGCCGGCAGGCCCTGGAATTTGATCTTCTCGGCGGCCATGTCCAGCCAGCGATGCAGGTGCGGGTTGTCCGGGATCAGCTCCTTGACCTTGGCGTCGGTCCTGGCGATGTCCTCGGGATCACCACTGAGCGCCGCCCAGCGGAACGGGCCGATGCCGCGGCAGAACAGCGGGCGGATATAGGCGGGGACGAAGCCGGGGAAGTCGAATGCGTTGCTGACCCCTTCTTCCAGCGCCATCTGCCGCAGGTTGTTGCCGTAGTCCACGGTCGGCACGCCGAGCGCATGGAAGCCGAGCATGGCGCGGATGTGGTTGGCCATCGAGGCGCGCGCGGCCTTCTCCACTTCCTTCGGCGCGCTTGCCCGCATCTCGTCCCACTGCTCGACCGTCCAGCCCTGCGGCAGGTAGCCGTTGACCGGGTCGTGCGCGGAGGTCTGGTCGGTCAGCAGGTCCGGCTTGATGCCGCGCGCGAGCAGTTCGGCGAGCACGTCGGCGACGTTGCCGAGCAGGCCCACCGACAAGGGCTTCTTCGACTGGCACGATTCGTCGATCAGGCGCAGCGCCTCGTCCAGCGAATCGGTCCAGGTGTCCAGGTAGCCGGTGCGCAGGCGCATGTCGATGCTGGACCTGCGGCATTCCACCGCCAGGCAGGACGCCCCGGCCATCACCGCGGCCAGCGGCTGCGCGCCGCCCATGCCGCCGAGGCCGCCGGTGAACAGCCAACGCCCGGACAGGTCGCCGGCGTAGTGCTGGCGGCCCATCTCCACGAAGGTCTCGTAGGTGCCCTGCACGATGCCCTGCGCGCCGATGTAGATCCAGCTGCCGGCGGTCATCTGGCCGTACATCGCCAGGCCCTTGCGATCCAGCTCGTTGAAGTGGTCCCAGTTGGCCCAGCGCGGCACCAGGTTGGAATTGGCGATCAGCACGCGCGGCGCGTCGGCATGGGTGCGGAACACGCCGACCGGCTTGCCGGACTGCACCAGCAGGGTCTGGTCGTCGTCCAGGCGCTTGAGCGTGTCGACGATGGCATCGAAGCTCTCCCAGTCGCGCGCGGCGCGACCGATGCCGCCGTAGACCACCAGTTCCTCGGGGCGCTCGGCCACGTCCGGGTCGAGGTTGTTCTGGATCATCCGCAGCGGCGCTTCGGTCAGCCAGCTCTTCGCGCTCAGGGTGGTGCCGGTCGGCGCGTGGATGACGCGGCTCGGGTCGCGACGGGTCATGCGGGATTCCTCGGATTGGACGGCGAAAGGGCGGGGTTGTCGCTGGCGAACGCCAGGCAGGCGCGCAGTACCTGGCACAGCACCGCGCGCAGCGATACCGCGCGCTCGGGCAGCCAGGGCGAGGGCCAGTTGCCGGCGGTGATGGTGTCCGGCTCCTGCATGTAGCCGCGGCAGGCCAGCTCCATCTGGATGGCATGCACGCCGTCGGCCGGGGCGCCGTAGTGGCGGGTGATCCAGCCGCCCTTGAAGCGGCCGTTGCGCACATGGCTGAGCGCGCTGTCGGCGCAGATCTGCTCGACCGCGTCGGCCAGCGCCGGGTCGCAGCTGCTGTCCATGTTGGTGCCGATGTTGAACTGCGGCAGTTCGCCCTCGAACAGGTGCGGGATGCGCGAACGGATCGAGTGCGCGTCGTACACCACCACGTTCGGATGGATCGCGCGCAGGCGGGAGATCTCATCGCCCAGCGCGGCGTGGTACGGATCGAACCACTGCGCGCGGCGTCCGGCGATTTCCGCGTCGTCCGGCGCCATCCCGTCGTGGTACAGCGCTTCGTTGTCGAAGGTGGCCAGCGGGCACAGGCCGGTGGTGTTCTGGCCCGGGTAGAGCGAAGCCCCGCTGGGGTCGCGGTTGACGTCGATCACCGAGCGCGAGATCGAAGTGCGCACGGTCGTGGCGCCCAGGACCTCGTGGGCGAAGTCGTACAGGTGGTGCACCCACCAGTCGGTGTCGCGCTGCGCCAGCCAGGGCGAGGCGTAGCGGTCGGTCAGCGACGGCGGGAAGTCGCTGCCGGTGTGCGGGAAGCTGACGATCAACGGCGCTTTGCCGCGGTGGACGGTCAACCAGTCGGGCAGGGTGTTCATGACGGCAACCTCGGGATCATTCCGCATCGACGCCGGGCAGCGCGATGCCGGCCGAGGCGGCCAGCGCGCCGCTGCGCACCAGCGCGGTGGCGGCGAGCATGTCCGGGTGGAAATGGCGGTCTTCCTGCAGCATCGGCACCTGCGCGCGCAGCAGGGCGCGGGCCGACTCGAGTGCGTCGCTCGAGCGCAGCGGGGCATGGAAGTCGCAGCCCTGGGCGGCGGCGAGCAGTTCGATGCCGACCACGTGCGCGGCGTTGGCGGCCATCTCCAGCAGGCGTCGCGCGCCGTGCGCGGCCATCGACACGTGGTCTTCCTGGTTGGCCGAGGTCGGGATCGAATCGACGCTGGCCGGGTAGGCGCGCTGCTTGTTTTCAGAGACCAGCGCCGCCGCGGTGACCTGCGGGATCATGAAGCCGGAGTTGAGGCCGGGCTTCGGGGTGAGGAAGGCCGGCAGGCCCGACAGCGCCGGATCCACCAGCATCGCCGTGCGGCGTTCGCTGATCGAGCCGATCTCGCAGATCGCCAGCGCCAGCATGTCGGCGGCGAAGGCCACCGGCTCGGCGTGGAAGTTGCCGCCACTCAGGGCCTCGCCGGTATCGATGAACACCAGCGGATTGTCGGAGACGCCATTGGCCTCGGTTTCCAGCGTGGCGGCGGCCTGGCGCATCACGTCCAGGGCCGCGCCCATCACCTGCGGCTGGCAGCGCAGGCAGTACGGATCCTGCACGCGCACATCGCCCAGGCGATGCGATTCACGGATCGCGGAGCCGGCCATCAGCGTGCGCAGTGATGCGGCGGTGGTGATCTGCCCGGGTTGGCGGCGCAACGCGTGGATGCGTGGATCGAACGGCGTATCCGAACCCTTGGCGGCCTCCACCGACAGCGCACCGGCGACCAGGGCGGACTGGAATACCGTCTCGATCTCGAACAGGCCGGCCAGTGCGTAGGCGGTCGAATACTGCGTGCCGTTGAGCAGCGCCAGGCCTTCCTTCGCGCCGAGGGTGATCGGCTGCAGGCCGGCACGCGCGAGCGCGTCGCCGGCGGGCAGGCGTTCCTCGCCGACGAAGGCTTCGCCGACGCCGATCATCACCGCGGCCATGTGCGACAACGGCGCCAGGTCGCCGGAGGCGCCCACCGAACCTTGGCAGGGCACGACCGGGATGACGTCATGCACCAGCATCGCTTCCAGCAGCGCCAGCGTTGCCGGGCGGATGCCCGAGGCGCCCTGGGCGAGGCTGGTGAGCTTGAGTGCCAGCATCAGCCGCACGACCGCGCGCGGCATCGGCTCGCCGACGCCGGCGGCATGCGAGAGCACGATGTTGCGTTGCAGCTGTTCCAGGTCCTCGCGTTCGATGCGCACGCTGGCCAGCTTGCCGAAGCCGGTGTTGATGCCGTACACCGGCTCGCCGCGGGCGACGATCGCCGCGACCGTGCCGGCGCTGCGCTCGACCGCGGCCAGCGCGGCCGGGTCCAGGCGCACGGCCGCGCCACGATAGAGGTCGCGCCACTGCGCGAGGCTGGCTGCGCCGGGGCGCAGCACGAGGGGGGAACTCATGCGTTTCTCCGAAGATCAGAAGTGCGCCCGCGCCAGACACGCGCGTGCAGCGGATTGAAGCCCATGCGGTAGACCAGGTCGGCCGGGGCATCGATGTCCCAGATCGCCAGGTCGCAATCGAAGCCGGCGGCCAGCCGGCCGACGCGGGTGTCGCGACCGAGCGCGCGCGCCGCTTCGCGGGTGAAGCCGGCGATGCACTCGTCCACCGTCATGCGGAACAGGGTGGCGGCCATGTTCATCGCCAGCAGCGGGCTGGTCAGTGGCGAAGTGCCGGGGTTGCAGTCGGTCGCCAGTGCCAGCGGCACGCCGGCCGCGCGCAGTGCCTCGATCGGCGGCACCAGGGTGTCGCGGGTGAAATAGAACGCGCCGGGCAACAGCACCGCCACGGTGCCGGCGGTGGCCATCGCGGCGACGCCGGCGTCATCGAGGTGTTCGACATGGTCGGCCGACAGCGCGCCATGGCGCGCGGCCAGTTCGGCGCCGTGCTGGTTGCTCAGCTGTTCGGCATGGATCTTGATCGCCAGCCCGTGCGCGTGCGCGGCCTCGAACACCTGCGCCGCCTGCGCCGGCGAGAAGGCGATGTCCTCGCAGAACACGTCGACCGCCTCGGCCAGCCCTTCGGCGGCGATCGCCGGGATCATCTGCCCGCAGACCTCGTCGATGTAGGCCTGTGCCTGCGCTCCGGGCGGCACCGCGTGGGCGCCGAGGAAGGTCGGCACCACGTCGACCTCGCGCAGCTCGCCGAGCCGGCGCGCGACGCGCAGCTGGCGGCTCTCGTCCGCGAGGGTGAGCCCGTAGCCGGACTTGATCTCGATCGTGGTCACGCCCTCGGCCAGCATCGCGTCCAGGCGCGGCAGCGATTCGGCGATCAGCGCCTGCTCGTCGGCGGCGCGGGTGGCGCGCACGGTGGCGACGATGCCACCGCCGGCGCGGGCGATCTCGGCATAGCTGACCCCGCGCAGGCGCTGCTCGAACTCGTTGGCACGATTGCCGGCATAGACCAGGTGGGTGTGGCAGTCGACCAGCCCGGGGCTGATCCAGCGCCCGCCGCAGTCCACGCGCGTGGCCGCTTCGAACGCCGGTGCCGTGGCGGCGGGGCCGGCATGCAGGATCCGCCCGTCGCGGCAGGCGACCACGCCATCACGGACGATGCCCAGGCCCGGGCCGCCGGCCAGCGTCATCAGGTGGGCGTCGTGCCAGAGCGTGTCGCAGTGCATGTGGGGGTTCGCCTGGTCGAATATGTCTATACAATAAGAGCCGACAAAGGAGGGTGTCCAGTGGCGCTGCAACATGCATCGAACGGGGAATCCGCCGGCCGCGTCTTCTGGGCCGCGCAGGCATTGCTGCCGGGGGGCTGGGCCGACTCGGTACGGTTGGCGGTCATCGACGGCCGCTGGGCGCAGGTCGGTGCCGGTGTCCCGGCGCAGCCGGGCGACCAGCTGCTGGGAACCGTCGTGCCGGGCCTGTGCAACCTGCACAGCCACGCTTTCCAGCGCGGCATGGCCGGGCTGACCGAGATCGGCGGCCGCAGCGGCGACAGCTTCTGGAGCTGGCGCGAGCTGATGTACCGCTTCCTCGCCCACCTCGACCCGGACAGCTTCCAGGCCATCGCCGAGCAGGCCTATGTGGAGATGCTCGAGTCCGGGTTCACCCGGGTCGGCGAGTTCCACTACCTGCACCATGCCGCCGACGGCAGGCCATATGCCGATCCGGCCGAGATGTCCGCGCGCGTGGCCGCCGCCGCCCAGGCCAGCGGGATCGGCCTGACCCTGCTGCCGGTGTTCTACGCCCATGCCGATTTCGGCGGCGCGCCGCCGAACCCGGCGCAGCGACGGCTGATTCACGACGTCGAGGGTTTCGCGCGCCTGCTAGAAGGCTGCCGACGGGCGCTGGCCGGCTTGCCCGACGCGGTGCTGGGCATCGCCCCGCACAGCCTGCGCGCGGCGACCCCGGACGAGCTTGCCGCGCTGCTGCCGCTCAATGACGGCCCGGTGCACATCCATATCGCCGAGCAGACCCGCGAGGTCGAGGCCTGCCTGGCCTGGTCGGGCCAGCGCCCGGTGGAGTGGTTGCTGGCGCACCAGCCCGTCGATGCGCGCTGGTGCCTGGTGCACGCCACCCATGTCATTGAGGCCGAGTGGCGCGGGATCATCGACCGCGGCGCCGTCGCTGGCCTGTGCCCGATCACCGAGGCGAACCTCGGCGACGGCCTGTTCCCGATGCGCGATTTCGCCGCCGCCGGCGGGCGCTTCGGCGTCGGCTCCGATTCCAACGTGCTGATCGACGCGGCCGAGGAGCTGCGCCTGCTCGAGTACGGCCAGCGCCTGCACTGGCGCGGTCGCAACGTGCTGGCGCGCGACGGCTTGTCCAGCGGGCGCTGGCTGTTCGGCGAGGCTGCCGACGGCGGTGCCAGCGCGCTGGGTGTCGGGCACGGGCTGCGCGCCGGGGCCCCGGCCGACCTGGTCGAACTGGATACCTCGCATCCGGCGCTGCTCGGTCGCGATGGCGATGCCCTGCTGGACAGTTGGGTGTTCGCCGCGCGCGGCGGCGCGGTGCGCTCGGTCTGGCGCGACGGGCAGGCCCGGGTGCGCGACGGCCGCCACGTCGATCGCGAGCGCATCGCCGCGCGCTACGCCCGCGTGCTGCCCAGGCTGTTGGCGATGCCGTTGGAGGGGTCGCCCGCATGAGCGCGGCGGCGGCTACGCTGCACCAGCGCATCCGCGACGATATCCAGGCGCGGATCCTCAGCGGCGAATGGCCGCCGGGCCGCCGCATTCCCAGCGAACACGAGCTGATGGCCGAGTACGGCTGCTCGCGGATGACGGTCAACAAGGCCCTGACGCGGCTGGCCGCGGCCGGGTTGATCGAGCGCCGCCGCCGTGCCGGTTCGTTCGTCGCGCGCCCGCATCCGCACCTTGAACAGGTCGCCCTGCAGATCCCCGACATCGAGGCCGAGGTGCTCGCCCGCGGTCTGGCCTATCGCTTCGAACTGCTGCAACGCGAACTGCGCGCGCCGCGCGAGGCCATCGCCGAGGAACAGGCGCTGGCCGAAGGCGGCCGCGTGCTGGCACTGGACAGTCGCCATCTCGCCGATGGCCGGCCGTTCGCGCTGGAAAGCCGGTTGATCGACCCCGAGGCGGTGCCGGCCGCGGCCGAGCAGGATTTCGCCATGCAGGCCCCCGGCAGCTGGCTGCTGCGGCATGTGCCGTGGACGCGCGCCGAGCACCGCATCAGCGCGATCAATGCCGACGCCGCGCAGGCGCGCTGGCTGGACGTGCCGCTCGGTACCGCCTGCCTGGTGATCGAACGCCGGACCTGGCGCGGCGAGCAGCCGGTGACCTGGGTGCGGCAGGTCTTCCTCGGCAGCTTCTATGACCTGGTGGCGCGGTTCGCGCCAGGGACGCACTAGGCAGCAGCCGCGCCGATGCGCGCGGCGCGGTGAAACTCAGATCGTGCTGCACTGCCGCCAGCGTACCGGCTCGACCACGCCCGGGCGCGGGTTGAGCTGGACGCGCACGGTGCGCAGTACCGGGTAGCGCTCGACTTCGCGACAGATCAGTGGCCAGGCCACCGTGTCCTCGACTTCGCGATCGACCGCCAGCGTCATGCGGGTCAGCCAGATGCCCCGGGTGATGCCCGGCGTCTGCGCCAGGGCGCGCGACACCGCGGCCTGGTAGCGGTCCAGCGTGGCCGGGTCCGGATCGTCCAGCGCTGCCGGCTCACCGTTCGCTTGGACGGCGTCGCGGGGTGGTTGCGCAGGACCCTCGCCCTGCGCGCCGGCACGGGCGGGCGACAGGGCGGGGCTGGCGGCGGGCGCGCTGGCCAGCGCGGGCGTGGAATCGGCACTGGGCGGATGCGATGAGAGGTAGCCCAGCCCGACCAGCAGCCCCAGCGTCAGCGAGGCCAGCGCGGCGATGCCGGTATGGCGCTGCGCGCGGCGCTTGGCCTGGTGGATGATGCGGTTTTCCTGCTCGGGGGCCAGGTAGGGCTTGAGCACCGGCCAGATGCGCCGGCCGTCGAGGATCTCGATCGACTGCTTCTCGGCCAGGGCGTCGCCTTCGCGCTCGACCTTGCCTTCGGTGATCAGCACGCCGCCCTGGGCGCCAGCCAGGCGCAGGGCGGCGCCGAGTTCATTCACCGCCGCCGCGCCGATGCGGTAGGCGCGGCCGTGCTTGCACGACACCATCCACGGATGGCCCTGCTCGTCACGCATCAGGAATTCGCTGCGCGGGGCGCCGTCTTCGTCGGTCTGCGCAGCCATCTGCCAGCCGCGCTGGTCATGCAGGGCACGGCGGACGATCGCGGAGAAATCCCGCCAGTGCAGGTTGGCCAGCGCGGCCAGCCCGGCACGGGTTTCGTCGCGGCGACGGCGCACCAGCCACAGGTAGACGGTGGCGGCGGTCCAGACAGCGAGGGCCAGCAGCAGGGCGAGGATCCAGGAAAACATGCGGTACCCGATTGGAGCGCTTGCTCAGCGCGGCAGTCTATATCGGCACGCGCCGGCGTTTCACGAGGGGGGATGTGGCATCCGGCGGCAACGCGCCAGCCTGGCCACGAGGGGGCAGGTGCAAGTCATCCGCAGCGCCGGATCGTGGGCATGAAAAAGCCCGCCAGTCCAAAGCCGTGAGGGGAGGGGAGCAAACGGACTCGGGGACTGGCGGGCACCCTGATTTTCGGCAAAGTGATGTTGCTTTGCAACAATCGGCCGCGACTCACTCCCCGGAGTCGCCGGCGCTGCCGTCTTCCGGAAGCGGGTTCGGCCCGCGCGCCACGCGCTCGGCGGTGGCCAGGCGGCTGACCTGGCTGCGCAGCTGCTGGACCTGCCGGCGCAGGGCGTCGAGTTCCTCGCGCTCGGGGATGTCCAGCCGGCGCAGGGCGCTGCGCAGGCGGTCGTCGAAGGCCCGTTCGATCCGGCCCCAGCCCATGGCCGCATTCTCGCGGGCCTGGTCGAAGCGGCTTTCCACTTCGTCGCGCACGGTTTCGGCGCGTTCCTCGGCGCGGCGACGGCCATCGCGTTCGACTTCGGCGCCTTCCTGCACGAGGGTATCGAACAGGCGGCTGCCTTCGGCCTGCGCTCGCTGCAACGCGCCCAGCCCGGCCCACCACACGTGCTGGGCGGATTCTCCGAGGCGGCGCGACCACTGCTCTGCCTGGGCCTGGAAGCCCTCACCGGCGGGGTCTTCGTGCTCGGCGCCGGGTGCGGGGTCCTCGCCACGGCGGCGGCTGCGGTGGCTGTTGGGTTGTGCGCTGGCCATGGGGCGGCTCCGTTAGGAAGGAGGACGCAGGCAGGTTAGCGGCGCGATTGCATCGGGCAGGTGAAGCCCCGCCCGTGCCGCTGGCGGCGGTTCAGCCGAGTTTTTCGTCCAGCACGCGGCGGATTTCCGCTTCGACCATGCCCTTCATCGCCGACAGCAGGAAGCCCAGCTTGGCGGTGACACGCACGGCGCCGGGCAGCAGCTCGATCGCCCCGTCCACGCCGCTGCCGCTGAACTGCAGCTGGTCGCCCTGCCAGTGCGAACGCAGGCCAAAGCGCTCGTCGAGCTTGCGCGCGGCCTCCTCGATCGCGGTGCGCGCCTGCTCGGGCGACTTGCCGTGTGGGTGGCGGATATCGATCTGGGACATGCGGGCTCCGGGGCTGGCGGGAAGGCGCGCATTGTGAGGGGGCGGGGGCGGGGCTCCAAGTCCCTGCTGTTTGATCGGTGTTCGGCTGCTGGCTCGAGGGAAGCGGGGCGCCTGCGCAGCGAGGCGCCCCGCTTCCACGTCAACCCGGAGCGCAAAGCGAGACGCGCAGATCGAAGGCGGCCCGAAGCGAAGATTGCAACGCCGCTGCCGAAACCCCTCAAACCAAAGCCCGGCCAGCGCATGACGCCGTCCCCGCTTCTGGAGCAGCCGCCAAACCTGCTAGTCTGCGCCGCGTGCGCGAACTGCAAGTCCACTTCACCCACCGGCAGCAGCCGGACCACCCGCTCAGGCCCGGTGTCCACCGGATCGTGCGCCATGCCTCCGGCAGCGTGCGGCTGGTCGAAGATACCCAGGGCGCGTTGCTGTTGGCGCAGTTCTGCCTGGACCAGCGCGGCCTGTGGCTGCAGGTGGCCAACGGCATCCGCGGCATCCACGTGAATGGTCGTCCAGTGCAGCGCATGGCGCTGCTGCGCGCCGGCGATGCGATCTATGCCGACGGCGTGGAGATGGTGCTTCGCGCCGCGCTGGCGCCGCAGGCGCGCGTGCCGGCCGAGCCGGACGATGCAGCCGGCGATCCGATGGTGCTGCTGCGCGGTGTCGGCGGGCGCCACCATGGCCGCTGTTTCACCCTCGACCAGGCCCGCGTGGTCGGCAGTGACGTGGCCGCAGACGTGGTCATCGACGACCCGGCCTTCGCCGCCCGGCATGCCCGCCTGGAACCGCATGATGGTCGCCTGCTGCTGCGCGACCTCGGCTCGCACGAGGGCAGCCTGGTCAACGGCCTGCCGGTGCGTGACTGCTGGCTGCAGCCGGGCGACCAGGTGGTGTTCGACGCCCAGCATCGTTTCGTGGTCGAAGTGCCGGTGCAGCCGGGGCTGGTCGAACCCGAACCGCGGGACGACGCCGCGGCACGCAGCCGCACGCCGGTCGACGAAGGCCAGGCGCCGGTCCGTGGCCGGGCCGGACGCTGGCCGTGGCTGCTGCTCAGCGCGGCGCTGCTGGGCGGCCTGCTGAGCGCGCTGCTGTGGTTCGGCGCGCGCTGAGCGCCTTCCAGGCCCGCCAGCCCAGCAACACCGCCAGGATGCCGGCATACAGGGCCGGCTCGCGGACGTCGGATTTCACCAGCCACCAGAAGTGCAGCACGGCCAGCACGCCGACCGCGTAGACCAGCTTGTGCAGGCGCCCCCACTGGCGCTTGAGGCGGCGTATCCAGCCCTGGGTGGAGGTGATCGCCAGCGGCACCAGCAGCAGCCAGGCGGTGAAGCCGACCGTGATATAGGGTCGCTTGACGATCTCCTCGAACAGCTGGGTCCAGTAGCCGCGCAGGTCCAGCGCCAGGTAGGCAGCCAGGTGCAGCGTCGCGTAGAAGAAGGCATACAGGCCAAGCATCCGCCGGAAGCGGATCAGCACGGCCTGGCCGGTCAGCTGGCGCAGCGGCGTCAGCGCCAGCGTGGCCAGCAGCAGGCGCAAGGCCCACAGCCCGGTACGGTGTTCGATCTCGGCCACCGGGTCGGCGCCCAGGGCGTCGCTGCCGGTCTGCCAGACCTGCCAGAACTGCCAGCAGAGCAGCGCCAACGGCGCCAGCGCGGCCAGGTGCAGCAGCGTCTTGGCGAGGAGGATCCCGGGGCTGCTACCGCTGCGCCCGCGCCCGCGCACGGCGGGCGTCAGAACCATTTCCTCAGGTCCATGCCGGCGTACATCGATGCCACCTGCGGCGCGTAGCCGTTGAAGGGCAGGGTGGGGATGCGCTCGGCGAACAGCTTGCTGGCGGTACCGGAAATGCGCCGCTCGGTCTTCTGGCTCCAGCGCGGATGGTCCACGGCCGGGTTCACGTTGGAGAAGAACCCGTACTCGTTCGGCTGCAGCTCATGCCACGCGGTTTCGGGCATGCGCTCGACGAAGCGGATGGCGACGATCGACTTGATGCTCTTGAAGCCGTACTTCCACGGCACCACCAGCCGCAGCGGCGCGCCGTTCTGCTGCGGCAGCGGCTTGCCGTACAGGCCGCTGGCCAGGAACGCCAGCGGGTGCATCGCCTCGTCGATGCGCAGGCCCTCCTTGTAAGGCCATTCGATCGAGCGGTAGGCGATCCCGGGCATCTGCACCGGGTCGGCCAGGGTGGTGAAGGCCACGTACTTCGCCTTGGCGTTCGGCTCGAAGCGCTTGAGCACGGCAGCCAGCGGCACGCCGTTCCAGGGGATCACCATCGACCAGCCTTCCACGCAGCGCAGCCGGTAGATCCGCTCCTCCTGCGTGAGCCCCTTCAGCAGGTCGTCCAGGTCGATCGTGCCGGGCCTGGCGCATTCGCCGGACACCTCGACCGCCCATGGCCGGGTCTTGAGCGTCTTCGGCGCCTTCGAGGGGTCGGTCTTGCCGGTACCGAACTCGTAGAAGTTGTTGTAGCTGGTGACGTCCTCGTAACGGGTCAGGGTCTCGTCCGTGCGCAGGCCCTGGCGGGCCTGTTCGGGGGTGATGCTGGCCTTGGGCGGGGGCGGCGGATCGGCGTCGGCGCAGCCGGCCAGCCCCAGCGCCGGGCCGGCGGCCAGCAGCTGCAGCAGGCGCCGGCGATCACGGTAGACGGCTTCGTCGGTGACGTCGCGGCTGGAGAGGCGGAGGGCATCGCGCAGTGACATGGGGCAGCCTGGCCGGTGGGGATCGTGTATCGACAGACTGCGCCCCGGGGGCGGAAGTTTCCAGCGCGAGCGGGTGCACCGGGACGGCGATCGATGCAGTTGCAACTGTTGCGCTGCGGCATACTAGGGAACTGGCCCCTTCAGGTGTGACATGACTCGCGCGTTCAACTTCAGTGCCGGCCCCGCGACCCTGCCGGAATCGGTCCTGCGCCAGGCGCAGGCGGAAATGTTGGAATGGAACGGCGTCGGCGCCTCGGTGGTGGAGATCAGCCATCGCAGTGCCGAATTCGTCGCCCTGGCGCAGCGGATAGAGGCTGATTTCCGCCGCCTGCTGTCGATTCCCGACGACTACGTGGTGCTGTTCGAGGCCGGTGGCGCGACCACCGCCCAGGCCCTGCAGCCGCTGAACTTCGCCGCGCCCGGGCAGACCGTGGATTTCGTCGTCAGCGGCCACTGGGGCAAGACCGCGATCAAGCAGGCCAAACCCTACGTCAACGTCAACGTGGCCGCCGACAGCGAGGCCGGCGGTTACCACGAGATCCCGGCGCGCCAGGACTGGCGCCTGTCGGCGGACGCCGCCTACGTCCATATCACCGCCAACGAGACCATCCACGGCGTGGAGTTCCGCGACACGCCCGACGTCGGCGACGTGCCGCTGTTCGCCGATTTCAGCTCATCGATCGCTTCCGAGCCGATCGACGTCTCGCGCTACGGCCTGATCTACGCCGGCGCGCAGAAGAACCTCGGCCCGGTCGGCATCTCGGTGGTGATCGTGCGCCGTGACCTGCTCGAGCGCAGCGGCCAGCCGCGCGCGGACATCTTCGACTACCGCTCGCACGCCGCGCGCGACTCGATGCTCAACACCCCGCCGACCTGGAACTGGTACCTGCTCGGGCTCACCGTGAAGTGGATGCTCGAGGAGGGGGGCGTGGCCGAGTTCGCCCGTCGCAACGCGGAGAAGGCACGCCTGGTCTATGCGGCGATCGACGGCTCCGATGGCTACTACCGCAACCTGGTCGCACCGGCGGTGCGCTCGCGGATGAACATCCCGTTCTTCCTCGCCGATGAGCGCCTGGACGCGCTGTTCGTCAGTGAGTCCAAGGCCGCCGGCCTGCTCGCGTTGAAGGGGCACAAGGCGGTCGGTGGCATCCGTGCCTCGCTCTACAACGCCATGCCCGTGGCCGGCGCGCGCGCGCTGGCCGACTTCATGGATGACTTCCGCCAGCGCCACGGCTGATCTTCGCGGCCCCGGCCGCATCGCCGGCGGCGCGTCCGCCGGTCCCGCAACAGGAAACCCATTACATGGCCGCAAAGCCGAAGAAATCCGCAGCCAAGCCCTCCAGGTCCACCAAGCCGGGCAAGGCCGAGTCCGCGCCGCCGCCGGCGCTGGCCGACGTGCGCGCCAAGATCGACGAGATCGACCGCGGCATCCAGGCGCTGATCGCCGAGCGCGCGAACTTCGCCCACCAGGTCGGCAAGGCCAAGGGCAAGCTTGCCGCGGCGGTGGACTACTACCGCCCCGAGCGCGAGGCGCAGGTGCTGCGGATGGTGGTCGACCGCAATGAAGGTCCACTCAGCGACGAAGTGCTGGTGCACGTGTTCCGCGAGATCATGTCCGCCTGCCTGGCCCAGCAGGAGCCGCTGAAGATCGGCTACCTCGGCCCGGAGGGCACCTTCAGCCAGCAGGCCGTGCTCAAGCACTTCGGTCGCTCGGCGGTGGGCCTGCCGATGGCCAGCATCGAGGAGGTGTTCCAGGAGGTCGAGGCCGGCAATGCCGACTTCGGCGTCGTGCCGGTGGAGAACTCCGGCCAGGGCACCATCCAGGTCACCCTGGACATGTTCCTGACCTCCAACCTGAAGATCTGCGGCGAAGTCGAACTGCGCGTGCACCAGTACCTGCTCTCGCGCAGCGGCCGCCTGGACGACATCGAGCGCATCTACGCCCATCCGCAGTCCTTCGCCCAGACCGCCGGCTGGCTGCGTTCCAACCTGCCCAAGGCCGAGAAGATCCCGGTGTCCTCCAACGCCGAGGGCGCGCGCCGCGCGCGCAACGCCGAGGATGCCGCGGCGATCGGTGGCGAGAGTGCCGCGCACGTGTATGGCCTGAAGAAGGTCATCATGAAGTCGATCGAGGACGACGACGACAACACCACCCGCTTCCTGGTCATCGGGCGCAGGATCTTTCCCTCGTCCGGCCACGACCGTACCTCGATCCTGGTGTTCATCCACGACAAGCCCGGCGCGCTGTTCGACGTGCTCAGCCCCTTCGCCCGCCACGGCATCAGCATGAACCGGATCGAGTCGCGGCCCTCGCACCAGGCCAAGTGGGAGTACGGCTTCTTCATCGACCTGGCCGGCCACGTCGAGGACGAGGCGATGAAGCAGGCCCTGGCCGAGCTGGAGTCGCACTCGGCGCAGGTGAAGGTGCTGGGTTCCTATCCGGTGGCGATCCCCTGATCGGCCCCGCAGACATTCGAGCAACTGGAAAGACATGACCGCAAAGCAGAACTGGATCGCCAGCCGCGGCAGCGCGCTGCAGGGCACCTTGGCCATCCCCGGCGACAAGTCCGTCTCACACCGCGCGGTGATGTTCGCCGCGCTCGCCGACGGCGTCTCGCGCGTCGACGGCTTCCTTGAAGGCGAGGACACCCGCTCCACGGCGGCGATCTTCGCCCGCCTCGGCGTGCGCATCGAAACCCCCTCGGCTTCGCAGCGCATCGTCCACGGCGTCGGCGTCGATGGCCTGAAGGCCGCCGACGGCGAACTGGACTGCGGCAATGCCGGCACCGGCATGCGCCTGCTCGCCGGCGTGCTCGCCGCCCAGCCGTTCGACAGCGTGCTGGTCGGTGACGAGTCGCTGTCCAAGCGCCCGATGCGCCGCGTGACCGGTCCGCTGGCGCAGATGGGCGCGCGCATCGACACCCGCGACGACGGCACGCCGCCGCTGCGCATCCACGGCGGCCAGCGCCTGCATGGCATCGATTTCGTTTCCCCGATCGCCAGCGCGCAGGTCAAGTCGGCGGTACTGCTGGCTGGCCTGTATGCCGAGGGCGAGACCTCGGTGACCGAGCCGCATCCCACCCGCGACTACACCGAGCGCATGCTCTCGGCGTTCGGCGTGGAGATCGAGTTCTCGCCCGGCAAGGCCCGCCTGCGTGGCGGCCAACGCCTGCGCGCGACCGATATCGCGGTGCCGGCGGACTTCTCCTCGGCCGCGTTCTTCCTGGTCGCCGCCAGCATCATCCCCGGCTCGGAAGTGGTGCTGCGCCAGGTCGGCCTGAACCCGCGTCGCACCGGCCTGCTGGCCGCGCTGCGGCTGATGGGCGCGGACATCGTCGAGGAGAGCCACGGCGAGCACGGTGGCGAACCGGTCGCCGACCTGCGCGTGCGCCATGCCCGGCTGCACGGTACGCGGATTCCCGAAGCGCTGGTGCCGGACATGATCGACGAGTTCCCGGCCCTGTTCGTCGCCGCCGCCGCGGCCCAGGGCCAGACCATCGTCAGTGGCGCGGCCGAGCTGCGGGTCAAGGAATCCGATCGCCTGGGCGCCATGTCGCACGGGCTGCGCACGCTGGGCATCCAGGTCGAGGAAACCGAGGATGGCGCGACCATCCACGGTGGCACGATCGGCGGTGGTCGCATCGACAGTCACGGCGACCACCGCATCGCGATGGCCTTCAGCATCGCCGGGCAGCTGTCCACCGGCGAGGTGGTGGTGGAAGACATCGCCAACGTCGCGACCTCGTTCCCCGACTACGACCACCTGTCCCGCTCCGCCGGTTTCGCACTGCGGGCCGGCTGATCGGCGCCATCCGGCAGCTGCATGCTGCCGGCCACTGCGGCCACCGTCGTTCCGTCAGGTGAAAAGCCCCCCTTTGTTAAGGGGGGCATGGCGACGCCGCGGGGATAGGCAAGGCAGCTAGCTCAGGGTCCAAGGTTGCACGGCAAGCTTGGAGGCACAGCCCGCGCAGCGGGATGTGTCACTGGGCCTTGAAGTCCACCGGCAGCTGCACGCTGCTGGCCACCGCGTGGCCATTGCGCATGGCCGGCTCGAAGCGCCAGTCGCGCACGGTGCTGAGGACCGCGCGGTCCAGTTCACGGTTGCGCGCGCCGCTGCGGTCGACGATCTCCGCGTCGCTGACGCGACCATTGGCGTCGACCTGCAGCCGTGCGGTCACGCTGCCTTCGATGCCCGAGCGCAGCGCACTGACCGGATAGGTCGGCACCGGGTTGGAGGACAGCGGACGCGCGTCGCGGTTGCGCACCGTCGCCGCGGCGGTCTTCGGCGTGGCATGGCGCACCATCGCCGCCGGTCGCTGGTTGGCCGCCTCGGGCAGCGGCTGCGAAGTATCGGCTTCGATCAGCGTCGCGCTCGGCGTCGTAGTCGGCGCCTGCTGGCTGTTGCGGATCCACCACCAGGCCGGTGCGGCCACCAGGGCCAGGATCAGCAACGCCCACAACCATGCCGATGCGCCACCGCGCTCGCTGTCGTCTGCGACGGCCGGATCGCGGTAGTCGTGCGTATGCGGGGAAGTGGTGGACATGTCGAGCTCCTTCGTCTGTGTGGGACGAGGCCAGTCTCGACGCAAAACCCGGGCGGGGGTGTCAGCTTGGGGTGAATGCGCCGGCCGCGGGGCGGCCGGGATTCAGCTTACTGAGCCGGTTTGAAATCGAACGGTATCTCGATCGATCCTGCTACCGGATGGCCATCACGTTGCGCCGGCTGGAAGCGCCAGTCGCGCACCGCTTCCATCGCGGCGCGATCGAGATCACGCGAACCGCTGCGCTGTACCAACGCCACGCCGGCTGGCTTGCCACCCGCATCGACTTCGACGCGGACCACCACGGTGCCGCGGTCGCCACGACGCAGCGCGGCCGGTGGATAGCGTGGCGGCGGCATCTGCCCGCTCAGCGGAACCGGGCGATCGCCCGGCGCCATCGCGGCCTGCGCGGCGTCGGTCGGGGTTGCCGGCGTTGCCGGTGCCGGCGCGGCCGGCGGCGGTGGCGGCGCGGTCTCGACCAGCTTCGCCGCGGTCTCCTCGGCGGGCGGCGCCTTGGCCTCGGGCATGTCGCTGGCGCCGTCGCCGGCGGCCAGCGGCTCGGGCAGCGGGGCGATCGGCGCATCGGCCTGCGCGTTGGGCGCTGCGGCCGGATCGGCGCGGTAGAAGTCGTTCTTGCGGCTGGTCGCCCACACCAGCAGGAACAGCAGCAGGCCGGCGCCAAAGGCGATGCCGGCGATCTTCAGCGTGTTGCGGGGCAGGCGCAGGACGATGTGCGAGGCGCCGGATTCGGGTGATCCGGAGGCGCCGGACGAGCGGGTCGGGGACACGGCAGGACTCGTGGGGAATCGCCCCGATTCTGGCACAGCGGGCGGGGGCGGGCGACGCAGTGGCCCGGGACAGGCGATAATCCCTGCCTGTCCCTTCATGAATTGCGCCTTCCATGCTCGATCCGGCCCTGCTCCGCCAACAGCCCGCTGAACTCGCCGAACGCCTGCGCGCCGCGCGCGGCTTCGTGCTCGACACCGCCGCGCTGGAATCGCTGGAAGGCGAGCGCAAGCGCATCCAGGTGCGCACCCAGGAGCTGCAGAGCCTGCGCAATTCCCGCTCCAAGGCGATCGGCCAGGCCAAGGCGAAGGGCGAGGACGTCTCGGCCCTGATGGCTGAAGTGGCCGGCTTCGGCGACGAGCTGAAGGCCTCGGAGATCGAACTGGAGCGCATCCGCGGCGAACTGGAAGCGATCTCCATGGTCATCCCGAACCTGCCGCAGGACGACGTGCCGGCCGGCGCGGACGAAAGCGACAATGTCGAGCAGTCGCGCTGGGGCACCCCGCGCAGCTTCGATTTCGCGGTCAAGGACCATGTCGAACTGGGGGCGCCGCATGGCTGGCTGGACGGCGAGACCGCCGCCAAGCTGTCGGGCGCGCGCTTCACCGTACTGCGTGGCCCGATTGCCCGCCTGCACCGCGCGCTGGCGCAGTTCATGGTGGACCTGCATGCCGGCGAGCACGGCTACGAGGAAACCAACGTGCCGCTGCTGGTCAACGCCGACTCGCTGCGTGGCACCGGCCAGCTGCCGAAGTTCGAGGAAGACCTGTTCCAGACCGCCGTGGGAGAGTCCCCGCGCTACCTGATCCCGACCTCGGAAGTGCCGCTGACCAATATCGTCCGCGACGAGATCGTCGATGCCGAGCGCCTGCCGCTGCGCATGACCGCCCATTCGCTGTGCTTCCGTGCCGAAGCCGGCAGCGGTGGCCGTGACACCCGCGGCATGATCCGCCAGCACCAGTTCGAGAAGGTCGAGCTGGTGAGCATCTCCCGCCCGGAAGACAGCAACGCCGAGCATGAGCGCATGACCCGCTGCGCCGAGGTCGTGCTGGAGAAGCTCGGCCTGCCGTATCGCAAGGTGCTGCTGTGCACCGGCGACATGGGTTTCTCCGCCACCAGGACCTACGACCTGGAAGTGTGGCTGCCCTCGCAGGACACCTACCGCGAGATCTCCTCGTGCTCGAACTGCGGCGACTTCCAGGCGCGCCGCATGCAGGCGCGCTGGCGCAACCCGGCCACCGGCAAGCCGGAGCTGGTGCATACGCTGAATGGTTCGGGCGTGGCCGTGGGCCGGGCGATGATCGCGGTGATGGAGAACTACCAGAACGCCGATGGCTCGATCGACGTGCCGGAGGCGTTGCTGCCGTACATGGGTGGGATCACCAGGATCGGTTGATCCGCGGTTCCACCGCAGCGGAAAGAAAGACGGGCCCGCGAGTGATCGCGGGCCCGTCCGTTTCCGACGCCGACGAGGGGAGGGGGGCGTCGGAAACCCTTGAAGCGGGTCAGGTCAATCCGCAAAAAAAACGGGCCCGGCGAGGAGAGAGGTTCGCGGGGCCCGTCGTGTTTCCGGCGCCCACAAGGGGGAGGGGAGGCACCGGAAACCTTTGGAGCACGACGACAGGCGATTGGTTCCCGCCAACCGCGGCAACGAGGTCACCTCGCCGGCCGCGGGTCGGGGATCGTTCAGGCCGCCTGGGCGACCGCGCCGAGGTCCTGGATCGAGGCATGCGCCTGCGCCAGCGCGTCGCTGCGGTGCTGCGGCGAGTAGGCCACGCCCTCGGCGCGGACGAATTCGACGTCGTTGATGCCCAGGAACGCGAACACCTGGCGCAGGTAGGGCTCCTGGAAGTCACTCGGCGCACCGGTGTGCAAGCCGCCGCGGCCGCTGGCGATGATGATGCGCTTCCCACCGGCCAGGCCTTCCGGCCCGTTCTCGGTGTAGCGGAAGGTGCGGCCGGCCACGGCGACGCGGTCGATCCACGCCTTCAGGGTCGAGGGCACCGAGAAGTTGTACATCGGGGCGCCGATCACCACGATGTCGGCATCCAGGAACTGCTGCAGGGTACGCTCGCCCGCTTCGGCCTCGGCTGCATCGGCCTTGGCCAGGCTCTGGCCGGTCAGGTGCGGCAGCGGCTCGCGGTCGAGGTCGCGGTATTCGACCTGCAGCCCGGGCTGCAGGGCCTTCCAGCGCGCCACCACGGCCGCGCTCAGCTCACGGGTGACCGAGTTGTCGCCCAGGGCGCTGGAATCGAGATGGAGCAGTTTCATGGCGGAACCTTTGTTCTCAGGGCGGCGGGGGTGCCGCGTCGGGAGCAAAGATTAGATTGTTGCCTTTTTGGGATAAAGATAGTTAAATGTCACGTATCGTTCCAACAGTGGAAATGTCGCCATGCACGACCTGAATGACCTCTACTACTTCGCGATGGTGGTCGACCACGGCGGCTTTGCCGCGGCCGAACGTGCCCTGGGCATCCCCAAATCGCGCCTGAGCCGGCGTATCAGCCAGCTCGAAACCGACCTGGGCGTGCGCCTGCTGCAGCGTTCCACGCGCCGTTTCGCGGTCACCGACGTCGGCATGAGCGTGCACCGTCATGCCCAGACCATGCTGGCCGAGGCGCAGGCCGCGCGCGAGGTGGTCGATCGCCTCAGCGCCGAGCCACGCGGCCTCGTGCGGGTGAGCGTGCCGGTCTCGCTGGCGCAGATCCAGCTGCCCAAGCTGCTGCCGGAATTCCTCGAGAAGTACCCGAAGGTGCGGCTGCAGCTGAACATCAGCAACCGCCGCGTCGACGTCATCAACGAAGGCTACGACATCGCCCTGCGCGTGCGATCGCGGCTGGATGACGATGGCAGCCTGGTGATGCGCAGCTTCGGCCAGGTGCAGGAACTGCTGGTCGCCAGCCCCAAGTACCTGGATCGCGTCGGCCGCCCGAAGACCCCGGAAGACCTCGCCAGCCACACCACCATGAGCATCAGCGAGGACGAGGTACACCAGCGCTGGGAGCTGCACGGCCCCAACGGTGAAGTGCGCCGCGTGGACCTGCAGCCGCGCCTGGCCGGCTTCGACTTCCCGCTGCTCAAGTCCATGGCCCGCGACGGCTTCGGCATCACCATGCTGCCGGAAACCGTCTGCGCCGAGGCCGTGCGCAGCGGCGAACTGGAAGTGGTGCTGCCGGACTGGACCCTGCCGCAGGGCATCTGCCATGCCGTGTTCGCCTCGCGTCGCGGCCTGCTGCCGGCGGTGCGGGTGTTCATCGACTTCCTGGCCGAGCGCCTGCCGCGCGAGATCGAGCGTTCGCGCCTGGACTGCGGCGGCGACTGCGGCAAGCTGGCCGAGAAGATGAAGCGCGTGCAGCAGGACAAGGGCGTCGCCCCGGCCGTGGCGGTCGCCGAGGCCGGCTGAGCCGTCTGCCCGCGCCGCGACGGCGCGGGCTATGCGAGAATGCGCGCCGGCCCGCGACACGCGGCGCCGGCGGCGACTCCCCCGTGCAAGGCGGGGGAGGGTAGTCAACGGAGAGATGGCCGAGCGGTTTAAGGCACCGGTCTTGAAAACCGGCGAAGGGTCAAACCTTCCGTGGGTTCGAATCCCACTCTCTCCGCCACCTTGGAAGGCATTGCGCGCCTGGATCCAGGCAAGCCAGAGCCATGGGGCACTCGATCACTCCTTGGCAACGCTCCGTTTTTCGGCGACGACCTGGTGCCTGAACAACTCAGTGCCTTTCTGCTGCGCTTTCCACGCTCACGATCAACCTTCCTTCCTTGACGCACACCCGCAGCTTGCTTCCGACGGGAAAACCCATCTCCGTCAGCCAGTGGCCGCGCAGGCGCAGCATCGGGACTGGATGAATGCTGCCGGGGTAGTGATAGGTGTTGATGGTGCAGCCGGTGGGCTTGCGGCCTTTCGGCGGTTTGCGTTGTGCGAGCCTGCGGATCGTGTCCGCCTCGATGCAGGCCAAGGCCTCTTCGCGGGACATGATCGGGGGAGCGTGGGTTCAACCCAGACCCAGGTCGTATCGCGGGGTGGGGCTTCCTTGCGTTTGCGTGCCATGCGTTGCCTCCTTGGCGAACTGCGCCCGTCGCGGAATGCGACGGGATGTCGGGAGGCTGAAAGACCGCATAGAGCCGGTGGGCGTATTTCCCCTAGGGGTGTTGTATTGGCCACCCTCCCGACGCAGAAATGCGTCGGACGCACCACGCCGCGGACGTGATGCCTACCTTCAACGGAAGTGGATACCGCTCTATGCGGAGCTTTCAGACTCCGTGTGATCAAGGCTCGCACGCGCACACCATCCGAACCATTCGATTCGTCGCACGAATAGCGCGCTTTCCGGTATGTGGGTTCCGCAGCGGCAGTGGCAGTGTCTATGCCAATAACCTATAGCGAGTGCCGTTACATCAGTTGATAGCGCTATCAATAGTGAACCCCCGTGCCTGGTATCACCCCTTCGACGGCATGACGAAAGTCATGGGCGCTGTGCGGAATCTTGCGATTTCCAGCGGAAATTCAGCGTCTCGGATCATTCGTTAAAAATCCATGTTGCTCTGCAGCGTGCGGCGCGTGAAATGGTAGCGCTACCATCCGGCCCGTCGTCCGTCGGACCCGGTTTAGGGCAGTGCTGCCCAGCTGGACCCCGCACCCAGGGACGCATCGCATCCCCAGGTCAACGGGGAACCATCAGAAATCGGGAGGGGTTTCACAGTGCAGCATTTGACCAAGAACACGTTGTCGCGCGCCTTGGGCGTGGCGATCCTCGGCATGGCCACCTCGGCCATCGCGCAGGAAGCGCCGGCGGCGCAACCGCAGGACCAGGCGCAGCCGGCGCAGGCCGCCGCCCAGGGCGATCTCACCCAGCTCGACACCGTCACGGTGCGCGGCTTCCGCAAGAGCCTGGAGTTCTCGACCGAGGCCAAGCGTGATGCGACCGGCTTCGTCGACGCGATCTTCGCCGAGGACATCGGCAAGTTCCCGGATACCAACATCTCCGAATCGCTGTCGCGCATCCCGGGCGTGCAGCTCAACCGCGACGTCAACGGCGAAGGCCTGAACATCGCCATCCGCGGCCTGGGCAGCAGCTTCACCAAGACCACCATCAACGGCAACTCGGTCGCCACCGCCTCGATCGGCCTGGACGCGACCAACCAGAACCGCGAAGTCGACCTGAACCTGTTCCCGACCGAGTTCTTCAACAAGCTCACGGTCTACAAGTCGCCCAAGGCCAGCCTGCCGGAAGGCGGCGCCGCCGGCGTGGTCGACATGAGCAACGCGCATGCCTTCGACAACCCGGGCTCGCACGTCACCTATTCGCTGCAGGCTTCCGACAACACCGTGGCCGACGGCATCGCCCCGCAGGGCTCGCTGATCGGCAGCTGGACCAATGATTCGGGCACCTTCGGCATCCTCGGCGGCATCTCCTCGGTGCACGGCAAGATGGCCGTGCGCGGCTGGGAAGACGGCGGTGGCGGCTGGATCGACCCGAACCTGACCGCGGCGCAGTGCGGTACCGACTGCGGTCGCAACCCGTCGTCGAACCGCTGGCGCATCCCGGACGTGGTGCCGAGCAACTCGGCCACCATCGGGGCTGGCCTGACCCCGGGCCAGGCCATCGATGCGGCCTGGCTGCAGGCGCACAACCCGGGCCTGACCACCGGCCAGATCGGCGATGCGCTGGTGCCGTACCTGCCGCGCCCGGTTGACATGTCCGGCAGTCGCGACCGCGACGCGGCGCTGCTGTCGCTGGAATGGCGCCCGACCGACAACGCGCACATCTGGCTGGACGGCCTGTACTCGCAGGCCAAGCGTGACAACAACCGCATCGACATGGACCTGGTGGCGCGCAACAACAACGCCAACGGCATGATCCCGATCGACATGCAGGTCGACGAGAACGGCGTGGTCACCGATGCGACCCTGACCAATGCGCAGTTCTTCCTGGAAGCGCGCCCGTACCACGAGACCGTGGACTACTGGCAGCTCAACCCGGGCGGCACCTTCTGGTTCGGTGACGAAGGCAACGTCAAGCTCGACGTGCAGGGCGGCATCAGCCGCAGCTGGATGCGCCGCGACTCGCCGACCATCCTGGTCAACTCGCCGTTCACCACGGTGAACTACACCAACCACAACGGCCGCCCGGTCATCACCACGCTCGACGGCCTGGACCTGAACGATCCGGATGCCGGCTGGTTCTTCACCGATGCGACCGGCAACGGCCGCGTCAACGTGCAGAACGAGAAGCGCCTGACCAAGACCTCGAACCTGCGCGCCGACCTGCAGCTGGGCGACGACAAGAACAACGTCAAGGTGGGCGTGGCGTACGACAGCAACTTCCGTCGCATCCAGGGCTTCGACAACAGTGCCGCGTGGCAGACCTACGTGTTCTCGCAGGTGCCGAACTCGGAGCTGTCGCAGTACCTGACCGCCGGTCCGGACGGCTTCATCACGGTGGACTTCGACAAGTTCATGAAGGACACCAACTACGCGCAGTACCGCGACAGCGCGCCGGAAGGCGGCTCGACCAACAACACCGCGCAGACCGGCAGCTTCGACGAGAAGAACAAGGCGGCCTACATCGAGTTCAACATCGCCAACGACGTGTGGGGCCGCGAGCTGCGCATCAACGGCGGCATGCGCTACGCCACCACCGACCAGACCATCAGCGGCCCGGTCACCCTGGGCGGCGTGCGCCAGTGGCAGAACCTGGACAGCTCGTACAACGAGTGGCTGCCGTCGTTCAGCGCGGCCTGGGACGTGGCTGAGGACGTCGTGCTGCGCATGTCCGGCTCCAAGACGATGACCCGCCCGAACCCCAGCTCGATGCTGCCGGCCACCACCTTCACCGGCATCGGTGCGGACGCGGCGCGCCAGGGCAACCCGAACCTGGCGCCGTACATCTCCACCAACTTCGACTTCGGTGGCGAGTGGTACACCGGCGGCGAAGGCTTCGTCGGCCTGACGTTCTTCAACAAGCGCGTGGAGGGTTACACCTTCAACGGCACCACGATCATGACGCTGTCGCAGCTGGGCGTGCCGTATGCCTCGCTGAGCGAGGTGCAGCAGCAGCAGGTCGACGCCAACGGCGGCTACGACACCTTCAAGGTCAACGTGTCGCAGCAGGTCAACGCGAACGCGGCGCTGAACGTGCGCGGCTGGGAAGCGATCTGGGTGCAGCCGCTGGACTTCGTGTGGCGTGGCCTGGGCTTCATGGCCAACTACACCAAGATCGACCTGTCCACGGTCGGCCACGATTCCTCCGCGCTGGCGGGCAACATCTACGGCGTGTCGCCGAAGATGTGGAACACCACCGCCTACTGGGAGAACGACGTCGCCTCGGTGCGCCTGTCGTACAACTGGCAGCAGGGCGCGGCCGGCTCGGCGACGAACCAGAACAGCATCCCGTTCGCGTACTACTACGGCGACGATCGCGGCCAGCTCGACCTGTCGGCTTCGTACACGCTGGCGAACCTGCCCAGCAAGCCGCAGATCACGCTCAACGTGCAGAACCTCACCAAGGAGCCGATCACCTCGTTCTTCGGCTACGACAGCATGGTCGACAAGTACTACCTGTCGGGCCGGACGGTCACCCTGGGTATCCGCGGTACGTTCTAAGGGGTAGGGCGGGCGACCGCCCCTCCACGTCCGCCCGGTGCCCCACGCGCCGGGCGGGCTTTTCCGATCTCTCCTGGGAGGCGGCGGACTTCGGTCCGCCGTTTCTTTTCGTGGTGGCCCGGAGCGACGCTGCTATGCTTGCGCGCATTCATCCAGGAAGGGGGAACGGCATGGAAGGCAGCATCGTGCTGTTGGTCTATCTGCTGGGCGCGCTGGTGTTCGGCGGCCTGTGGCTGGGGGTGCCGTTCGCGATCTTCGGCATCAAGGCGCTGTTGCAGCAGCTGATCGCCGAGCAACGTGCCACGCGCGCGCTGCTGCATGCGATGGCGACGCCGGCGCAGCGCGACCTGGCGGACGAATACTGCAATCCGCCGGCCGAGCCCGGGTTGTTGGACAGGTTGCGTGGGTTGGCGCGCCGCTGAGGCGGGCTTTCGCGGAGCACGGACCGGCAGGCGCGGGATGGGCCGCGCCGCGCTTTATCAGTGCAGCAGGAGCAGGGCCGCGGCGCCTGACAGGATGACCACGTACAGGATGCACATGCCGATCTTGATCGGCCTTTCGTAGTGTCGGATGAGTTCCACGGTCGTGTCTCTGCCCCTTCCCCGACTGTGATGCTAAGCACCTTTTTACTGTGGCGCCAGTAGGGGAATTCCTGATAGGCCAGAGCCCGCCAAGTCAGGCGTCAACCGGGCTGGTGGAATGCTGAAACTGCGGCGGTGCATCAATCCGGTACTGGTGGCGGGGCGCCTGCGCCCCCATGCTGAATGCATGTCACCGTGCAGGACCACCGCATGATCCCCCTTTCCGTCCTTGACCTGGCGCCCGTCTGCGAAGGCAGCACGCCAGCCGCCGCGTTCGACAACATGCTCGACCTGGCCCGCCACGCCGAAAGCTGGGGCTACCAGCGCTACTGGCTGGCCGAACACCACAACATGCCGGGCATCGCCAGTGCGGCGACGGCGGTGCTGATCGGCCATGTGGCTGGCGGTACGCGCACGATCCGCGTCGGCGCCGGCGGGGTGATGCTGCCGAACCATGCGCCGCTGCAGGTGGCCGAGCAGTTCGGCACGCTGGCCTCGCTTTACCCGGGCCGGATCGACCTGGGCCTGGGCCGCGCACCCGGTACCGACCAGGCGACCGCGCGGGCGCTGCGCCGCTACTTCGATGGTGCCGACCAGTTCCCGCAGGACGTGGCCGAGCTGCTGCGCTATTTCCAGCCGGCGGTACCGGGGCAGCTGGTGCAGGCGGTGCCCGGTGCCGGCGTCGAAGTGCCGGTGTGGCTGCTGGGCTCGAGCCTGTTCAGCGCAAGGCTGTCGGCGGCGATGGGCCTGCCGTTCGCCTTCGCCTCGCATTTCGCCCCCGATGCCATGGACGAGGCGCTGGCGATCTACCGCCGCGATTTCATGCCTTCCGAACGCCTCAAGCAGCCATACGCGATGCTGGCGCTGAACGTGGTGGCGGCCGGGTCCGAGGCCGAGGCGCGGCGCCTGTTCACCAGCCAGCAGCAGAGCTTCGTCAACCTGCGTCGCGGCCGTCCCGGGCGTATTCCGCCGCCGGTCGAGGACATCGAATCGTTCTGGCAGCCGCATGAGAAGCTCGGCGTCGAACGCGCGCTGGCGTGCACGGTGCTCGGCGATGCCGACGCCGTGGGGCAGGGCATCGCCGACTTCGTCGAGCGCCATCGTCCCGACGAACTGCTGCTGACGGCGAACATCCACGACCACGGCGCGCGCCTGCGTTCGTTCGAGCTTGCGGCCAAGGCCTGGGCGGCGCGGGCATCGGCGTGAAGGCCGTGATCGCCCAGGCCTGATTCACGTCGCCTTGCGTGGCGATGGGCTCTGATGCGGCCAATGCCCACGGAGCCCGTCGCATGCCTCCTCGCGAAGACGACATCGAGTTGCTGGCCAGCCTGCTGCGCGGAATCGAAGTGGCGATGTTCACCACCACCGCCGCCGACGGGCGCCTGGTCAGCCGGCCGTTGGGGACCCAGCAGGGCGATTTCGACGGCGACCTGTGGTTCTCCACGGCCGCCGACAGCCCGAAGGTGGCCGAGATCCTGGCCAATCCCCGGGTCAACGTGGCCTACATGGCGCCGGAGCGCAACATCTACGTTTCCGTGGCCGGACGCGCGCGCGTGGTCGATGACCGGGCGAAGATCGAACAGGTGTGGTCGCCGGCGATGCAGTTGTTCTTCCATGGCGGTCGCGAGGATCCGGGGCTGCGCCTGATCCATGTGCGGGCCGAGTCGGCGGAGTACTGGAACAGTCCGGCCGGGTTGTTCGGCAAGGCGCTGGAATTCGTGCTCGCCGCGGTCGATGAAGAGGACGGGGTGCTGTCGGACAACCGCCTGGTCGACCTGCGCCGCGGCTGAGCCGGGCGCGGTACTGCATTCAGGCCAGTTTCGCCCAGGTGCGCTGGGCCAGTTCGACCAGCTGGTCGGAAGTGACGCCGAACGCCACCATCGAGGCGATCGCGGCGATCCAGCACACCAGCAACAGCCCGCCGTCGCGTTCCAGCAGGGCCAGCGCGAACAGCAGCAGGATGACCCCGAACAGGTAGTTGGTGAACGGGATCGGCAGCGACAGCAGTACGCCGGTCAGGGCCAGCAGCAGGCCGGTGAAGGCATGCGCGGGAAAGGGGTCGAGCAGCCAGCGCAGGCGCGGCTTGAGCATGCGGTCCAGCCAGCCCAGCAGCGGGGCGATCTTGCCGACGAAGCGCTGGCCGGTCGAGCGCCTCGGGCCGCGGTTGGCGATGAAGGCCGGCAGCCAGGGCCGGCGCATGCCGCACAGCATCTGCAGGCCGATCATGATGGTCAGCGGGCCGCTGACCGCGCCGCCGATGCCGGGGATCGGGATGAAGGCCGGCAGGATCGCCACGAACAGGAACACGCCGAAGGCGCTCTGCTGCAGGTCGCCGAGGATGTCGCGCAGCCGCAGCAGCTCTTCGGGATCGCCATGCTGGAAGGTGGACAGCAGGGTGCGGATGCCTTCGTTGCGGTAGCGGACCGGCTCGTCCGCCACGCCGAGATCATCCGACGGTGTCATCGGCATCCCCGTTGGCCACCCGGCTGAGCAGCAGCTTGTCCACGCGCGCGCCGTCCAGGTCGATCACCTCGATCCGCCAGCCGGCGAAATCGAAGTACTCGCCCACGTTGGGGATGCGGCCGAAGTAATAGATGCACAGGCCGGCGAGCGTGTGGTAATCGCCTTCCTGGGCATCGGGCAGCTCGGCGCCGCCGAGCACTTCGCGCAGTTCCTCGACCGGCAGCGAGCCGTCGATCAGCAGCGAGCCATCGTCGCGGGTGACCACCAGCGCGTCCTCGTCGGCGTTCTCCACCGCCTGCAGGCGGCCGACCACCGCGCCCATCAGGTCGGAAATGGTGACCAGGCCCTGGATCTCGCCGTATTCGTCGACGACGAGCGCCATCGACTGCTGTTCCTCGCGGAAGATCTCCAGCAGCTTCATCGCATGGGTGGATTCGGAGACGAACAGGGTCTCGCGCAGCTGCTGGAACAGCTGCGGCGCCTTGGGGTCGAAGTGGGTCACCAGCGACTTCACCTCGAGGATGCCGGCGATGTCCTGGTCGCTGCCGCGGTACACCGGATAGCGCGAGAATTCATGCTCGCGCATGGTCTCCAGGTTGCGCTCGGCGGTGGCGGTGGCGTCGAGCCAGGCGATGCGGTTGCGCGGGGTCATCAGGCTGTCGGCGGTGCGGTCGCCCAGGCGCATCACCCGGTTCATCATGTCGCGCTCGTGCTGGTCGATCACGCCCTGCTCGTGGCTCTCGGCGACCAGCAGGCGGATCTCCTCTTCGGTGACCGCCGCCGACTGGTCCTTGCCCAGGCCGATCAGGCGCAGGACCAGGCGGGTGGTGCGGGTCAGCAGCCAGATGAAGGGGGCGGCGACCCGGGCCAGCCAGGACATCGGCACGGCGACCAGGCTGGCGATCTGCTCCGAACGGGTCAGGGCCAGGCGCTTGGGCACCAGCTCGCCGAAGATCAGCGTGACGAAGGTGATCAGGGCGACGGCGATGATCTTGCCGATGTTGGTCGCGTAAGGCAGCCAGGGCATGGTCGCGGCCAGCTCCGCACCGATGATCTCGCCCAGGGCGTCACCGCCGAGCAGGCCGGTGATGATGCCCATCGAGGTGATGCCGATCTGCACCGCGGACAGGAAGTGGTCGGGGTTCTCGGCCAGCTGTAGCGCCGTGGCGGCGCGCTTGCTGGTGGTGGCCATCTGCTTGAGCCGGCTCTTGCGCGATGTCATCAGCGACATCTCGGACATGGCGAAGAAGCCGTTGAGCAGGGTCAGCGCGGCGACGATCAGGATAAGTTCAAGCACGGGCATCCTCCCCGGTGGTTGAAGGGGAGGAGGGGGTCATGCCGCGGGGGGCGGGGCGCCGGGGGGCCGCCGCTGGGGGGGGGTAAGGGTCGTCGTCCATAAGGTGCGCCCGGGGGGCGCCGGCCGATCTTAACAAAGCCCGCGAAGAAACCGTGAACGTCCCGGTCAGGAACCCCTTCCGCGGCACCCCGCACCGCGGAATTACCCGGTTGGGTCATCGAGCGGTCATAATTCCGCAGGTTGCCGTCCCTCCCGCGATGGCTGGATGTCCCTTCTCCATGTTCTCCCTTCAGACGATCTTCGGCTCGGGCAAGCAGTTCTACACGCTCTTGAACGAGGCAGCCGAGGCCGCCTACGACAGCACCAAGGCCCTGCACGCGATGATGCGCGAGGCCGACCGCCAACCGGCGCTGGACGCCTTCAAGCTGGCGCGCCTGCGCGAGCGCACCGCATCGGACAAGATCGGCCAGGCGCTGGTCGACAGCTTCATGACCCCGATCGAGCGCGAGGACATCGAGGCGCTGGGCTCGGCGCTGTACAAGATCCCCAAGCAGGTCGAGAAGTTCGCCGACCGCTACTCGCTGGCGACCCAGCACCTGGCCCACATCGATTTCGCCCCGCGCGCGGCGATGCTCGAGCAGGCCGCCAGCGTCGTGGTGGAGATGGTCAAGGACCTGCCGCACATGAACATCGATCGCATGACCGCGCTCAATGACAAGCTGCGCATGCTCGAGAACGAGGCCGACCGGCTGATGCTGGAGCTGTACCGCGACATCTACTCCGGTCGCCTGGACAACCTGCAGATGTTCCTGCTGAAGGAATTCTTCGAGATCCTGGAAAAGGCCATCGACCGCTGCCGCGAGGCGGGCGTGGTGGTCTACCAGATCGTGCTGAAGAACTCCTGAGACCGCGCGCGTGCTTACCCTTGTCATCGTGGTGGTGCTGGCCGCGCTCGTCTTCGAGTTCATCAACGGCTTCCACGACACCGCCAATTCGATCGCCACCGTGGTGGCGACCAAGGTCCTCTCGCCCGGCTGGGCGGTGATGCTTGCCGCCGGCATGAACCTGCTGGGCGCGCTCACCGGTACCGCCGTGGCGCTGACGATCGCCTCCGGGCTGCTCAACACCGGCGTGGTCGACGTCACCCCGCAGGTCGTGCTGTGCGCGCTGCTGGGCGGCATCATCTGGAACCTGATCACCTGGTGGAAGGGCCTGCCGTCCTCGTCCTCGCATGCGCTGATCGGCGGCCTGTGTGGCGCCGGCCTGGCGGCCGCCAACAACAACTGGGACGCGCTGATCTGGTCGCAGAACGTCGGCGACTGGGCCAAGAACAAGGGCCTGCTGTGGAAGGTCTTCGTGCCGATGGTGACCTCGCCGATCGCCGGCTTCCTGCTCGGCATCGTGGTGATGATGCTGCTGTGGGCGCTGATCGCCGCGGTGGCGAAGATCCCTGGCCCGCTGGGCCGCCTGGCCCGGCCGCGCTGGGTCAATGCGTTCTTCGGCAAGGCGCAGATCGCCTCGGCGGCCTACATGGGCTATGCCCATGGCCACAACGACGCGCAGAAGACCATGGGCATCATCGCCATGACGCTGATCGGCGCCGAGCAGGTCGGCGCGCTGGACGACCTGCCGGGCTGGCTGTCGTTCCTGCATCCGGGCGCCGCCGGTGATGGCCCGATCGCGCTGTGGATCGTGCTGACCTGCGCGGTGGTGATGGCCGCCGGTACCGCTTCGGGCGGCTGGAAGATCATCAAGACCCTGGGCCACAAGATGGTCAAGCTGCATCCGATCCACGGTTTCGCCGCGGAGACCAGTTCGGCGACGATCCTCACCCTGGCCGCCCACTTCGGCATGCCGGTGTCGACCACGCACAGCATTTCCACCGCGATCATGGGCGTGGGCTTCGCCAAGAACCCGCGTTCGCTGAAGATCGGCGTGATCGAGCGGATCATCTGGGCCTGGATCCTGACGATCCCGGCGGCGGCGGGCGTGTCCTACCTGATCCTGGAGCTGTTCCGGATCCTCGGCTGGACCTGATCGATCGAGCCGTCCCGCGCGAAAGGCCCGCCCATGGCGGGCCTTTCGCTTTCCGCGGCAGCGTGACCGCGGGCCAGGTGTTGCCAGGGGTCATCGTGACTTCAGGCAGATGCCGCCATGGACCCGGCGTGATGCCATCGCAGTCGATGGATCCCCTTCGAAGGACACGAAACATGAAAGCAACGCGCACCCTCCTGTGGCTGGCCCTGGCGGCCGCTTCGCCGGCCTTCGCCGAGCAGAGCGTCAGCAAGATCTCCGATGACGTGAATACCAGCGCGGGGCAGCGCTACGGCTCGCTGGCCACGGTGAGCGGCGACATCCATGTCGTGGCCGACGTGCAGGCCGGCAGCGTGCATACCGTCAGTGGCGACATCACCGTCGATCCGGGCGCCGGCGTCGGCGACGTGGCCAGCACCAGCGGCGAGGTGAAGCTCGGCGACAAGGCCACCGCCCGCGGCGTGAAGACCGTCAGTGGCAACCTCAGGCTCGGCCGCGGCGTGCAGGTCGATGGCGACGTCACCGCGGTCAGCGGCGACATCTTCGCCGATCGCGGCAGCCGGATCAGCGGTGACGTCACCGCCGTGAGCGGCGCGATCGGCCTGGTGCAGACCGAGGTCGGTGGCCGGATCACCTTCGTCAGCGCCGATGTCACCGTGGGCGTCGGCTCGCACGTGAAGGGCGGCATCCACCTCAGCAAGCCGAACTTCGGCAAGCAGAACCACCCGCCGCGCGTGGTGATCGGTCCCGATGCGGTGGTCGACGGGCCGCTGGACTTCGAGCTGCCGGTCCGCCTCTACGTGCACAGCTCGGCCAAGGTCGGCGCGATCACCGGCGCCACCCCGATCGCGTTCTCCACGCCGACGCCGCCGAAGGACTGAGCGCGGCGGCAGCAAAGAAAAAGCCCGCCGGATGGCGGGCTTTTTCGTGGTCGGAAGGCGGGGCTTCAGACTTCCAGGGAAGCCAGGTCGCCCTTCAGCTCCAGCCACTGCTTGCGATCCCCGGCACGCTTCTTGGCCAGCAGCATGTCCATCAGCGAGCGGGTCTGCTCGCCGTCGTCCACGGTCAGCTGGACCAGGCGGCGGGTGTCCGGGTGGATGGTCGACTCGCGCAGCTGCTGCGGGTTCATCTCGCCCAGGCCCTTGAAGCGGGTCACGCTGACCTGGCCCTTGATCTTGTCGCGCGCGATCTTGTCCAGCAGCGAGGTCTTCTCTTCTTCGTCCAGCGCATAGAACACCTGCTTGCCCACGTCGACGCGGAACAGCGGCGGCATCGCCACGAAGACGTGGCCGGCGGCGACCAGGGCCGGGAAGTGCTTCAGGAACAGTGCCGTCAGCAGGGTGGCGATATGCAGGCCGTCGGAATCCGCGTCGGCGAGGATCACCACCTTGCCGTAGCGCAGGCCGTCGATCTCGTCCTTGCCCGGGTCGCAACCGATGGCGATGGCCAGGTTGTGCACTTCCTCGGAGGCAAGCACGCTGTTGGAGGAGACTTCCCAGGTGTTGAGGATCTTGCCGCGCAGCGGCAGGATCGCCTGGAAATCCTTGTCGCGGGCCTGCTTGGCCGAGCCACCCGCCGAGTCGCCTTCCACCAGGAACAGCTCGGTGCGCGAGAGGTCCTGGCTGATGCAGTCGGCCAGCTTGCCGGGCAGGGCCGGGCCCTGGGTGACCTTCTTGCGGACGATCTGCTTCTCGGTCTTCAGGCGCGCGCTGGCGCGCTCGATCGCCAGCTGGGCGATCTTTTCGCCAATCTCCACGTTCTGGTTGAGCCACAGGCTGAAGGCGTCGTGCGCGGCGCCCTCGATGAAGCCGGCGGCCTGGCGCGAGGACAGGCGTTCCTTGGTCTGGCCGGAAAACTGCGGGTCGGTCATCTTCAGCGACAGCACGAAGGTGACGCGGTCCCAGACGTCCTCCGGGGCCAGCTTGACGCCGCGCGGCAGCAGGTTGCGGAAGTCGCAGAACTCGCGCAGCGCATCGGTCAGGCCCGAGCGCAGGCCGTTGACGTGGGTGCCGTGCTGGGCGGTGGGGATCAGGTTGACGTAGCTTTCCTGGGTCAGCTCGCCTTCCGGCACCCAGGCCGCGGCCCAGTCGACGGTCTCGGTGTCCTTCTTCAGGCTGCCGACGAACAGCTCGACCGGCAGCAGCTCGCGCCCGGCCATCTCGCCCTTCAGGTAATCGCGCAGGCCGTCCTCGTAGTACCAGCTGTCCTGCTCGCCAGTGGCCTCGTCGAACAGCTTCACGGTCAAGCCCGGGCACAGAACGGCCTTGGCGCGCAGCAGGTGGCGCAGGGCGCGCGCGTTGATCTTGGGGGTATCGAAGTACTTCGGGTCCGGCCAGAAGCGCACGCGGGTGCCGGTGTTCTTCTTGCCGACCGTGCCGACCACTTCCAGCGGGGTGGCGCGGTCGCCGTCGCGGAAGGTGATGCGGTGTTCGCTGCCCTCGCGGCGGATGTGCACCTCGACCAGCTTGGACAGCGCGTTCACCACGCTGACGCCGACGCCGTGCAGGCCGCCGGAGAAGGTGTAGTTGCGGTTGTTGAACTTGCCGCCCGCGTGCAGGCGGGTCAGGATCAGTTCCACGCCGGGGATCTTCTCTTCCGGGTGGATGTCCACCGGCATGCCGCGGCCGTCGTCGGACACCTCGCAGCTGCCGTCCTTGTACAGGGTGACCTCGACGGTGCGGGCGTGGCCGGCGAGGGCCTCGTCGACCGAGTTGTCGATGACTTCCTGCGCAAGATGGTTCGGGCGCGCGGTGTCGGTGTACATGCCGGGCCGGCGCTTGACCGGGTCCAGGCCGGAGAGGACTTCGATGTCTGCGGCGTTGTAACGGGTGTTCATGCAGCTCGCGGTGGCGTGAGACGACGGGCAAGTGTGCGGTCTGGGGCGCGTTTTTGCACGCGGATGCCGTGCGTTCAGTGCGCGGCCGGGGGCCGCTGGCTAACCTTGGGCCTTGCAGAACGTGCCATCGGCCCTCATTTCGGGGGTCAACGGCAAGACCGAGAGGAGGTTCGCGCATGAAGACCCGACATATCGTGATGCTGGCCGCCGGCGCCGTGGTGGCCCTGGCGACCCTGCCGCTGGCGATGGCCCAGAACAGCCGTGGCGGCCAGACCGAGGCGGTGTCCAGCACCGCAGGCAAGCAGGGCGCCGATGCCCAGCAGGCCGCCGACAACCAGGCCCAGGCCGATGCCGACGCGCGCGCCCAGCGCCGCGCCGCGGCCGCCGCCCAGAAGGACCAGGCCCGCAAGGCCCACAAGACCGGCGGCACCGAGGAGGAAGAGGAAGGCAAGCCGCTGCGCTGACCCTCCGCGTGTCGCCCCACCGACGCCCCGGCGCAGGCCGGGGCGTTTGTTTTTCCGATCCGCACCGGCGCCGGCCCTTGGGCAAAGCGCCGGCAACCTGTAAACTATGGCTTTCCGGGAGGCCTTGAGCCATGACCCCCCTGATCTTCGTTACCGGCGGTGTAGTGTCCTCGCTTGGCAAGGGCATCGCCGCCGCTTCGCTTGCGTCCATCCTTGAAGCGCGTGGCCTCAAGGTCACGATGATGAAGCTGGACCCCTACATCAACGTCGACCCGGGCACGATGAGCCCGTTCCAGCACGGCGAGGTGTACGTCACCGACGACGGCGCCGAGACCGACCTGGACCTGGGCCACTACGAGCGCTTCGTCCGCACCCGCCTGTCGCGCAAGAATTCGGTCACCACCGGCCGGATCTACGAGAACGTGATCCGCAAGGAGCGCCGCGGCGACTACCTGGGCGCGACCGTGCAGGTCATCCCGCACATCACCGACGAGATCCGCCGCTGCATCGACGAGGCCACCGCCGGTTTCGACGTGGCGCTGGTGGAGATCGGCGGCACCGTGGGCGACATCGAATCGCTGCCGTTCCTGGAGGCGATCCGCCAGGTCCGCACCGAGCGTGGCGCCGAGAAGGCGATGTTCATGCACCTCACGCTGGTGCCGTACATCGCCGCGGCCGGCGAGCTGAAGACCAAGCCGACCCAGCATTCGGTCAAGGAGCTGCGCTCGATCGGCATCCAGCCGGATGTGCTGCTGTGCCGTTCCGAGCAGGCGATCCCGGATTCGGAGCGCCGCAAGATCGCGCTGTTCACCAACGTTTCCGAGCGCGCCGTCATCAGCGCCGCCGACATCGACGTGCTGTACGGGATGCCGCTGGAGCTGCACCGCCAGGGCCTGGACGAGATCGTCATCGACCAGTTCAAGCTGCGCGACAAGGCCGGCCCGGCCGACCTGTCCGAGTGGGCGGCAGTGGTCGATGCGGTCAAGCATCCGCTGGACGAGGTCACCATCGCGGTCGTCGGCAAGTACGTCGACCACCAGGATGCCTACAAGTCGGTGGGCGAGGCGCTCAAGCACGGTGGGCTGCGCCAGCGCACCAAGGTCAACCTGAAGTGGCTGGAAGCGCAGGAACTGGAAGGCACGGACATGGCGGCGCTGGCCGACGTCGATGGCATCCTGGTGCCGGGCGGCTTCGGTGACCGTGGTTTCGAGGGCAAGGTGCTGACCTCGCGCTATGCGCGCGATACCGGCGTTCCGTACTTCGGCATCTGCTACGGCATGCAGGCGGCGGTGGTGGATTTCGCCCGCCACGTGGCCGGGCTGGAAGGTGCCAACAGCACCGAGAACGACCGCCAGTCGCCGCACCCGGTGATCGGCCTGATCACCGAATGGCGTACCGCCAGCGGCGAGGTCGAGAAGCGCGACGAGAAGTCCGACCTGGGCGGCACCATGCGCCTGGGCCTGCAGGAGCAGCGGCTCAAGCCGGGCACCCTGGCGCGCGAGCTGTACGGCAAGGACGTGGTCGCCGAGCGCCACCGCCACCGCTACGAGTTCAACAACCGCTACCGCACCCAGCTGGAAGACGCCGGGCTGGTGGTCGCGGCCAAGTCGATGGACGACACCCTGGTCGAGATGGTCGAGCTGCCGCGCGACCGGCACCCGTGGTTCCTGGCCTGCCAGGCGCACCCGGAGTTCCTGTCCACGCCGCGCGACGGGCATCCGCTGTTCATCGGCTTCATCCGCGCCGCGCGCGAGCGCAAGGCCGGCGGCCAGCTGCTGAAGGAAGCCCGGGCCTGAGCCCGGCCGGCCGCCGGGTCGGCATTCCCGTGTCGTGAAGTACCTGCGGCCGCCCTCCGGGGCGGCCGTTTTCGTTGTGGTCGCCGGGGCCGCGGGCCGGGCGATGGTTGCGAGTGCATGCATCGTGTCCCATCGCCGCCGACATTCACTACAATGCGGGAGCTGTTCCGGCGCCCGTGGCTTTCCGCCCGGGTGGACCCCCTCAATCGCCGCGCGCGCGCGGCGCTGCGCAAACGCCAGGACCCCATGACCCAGATTGCCAAGATCCACGCCCGCGAAATCCTCGACTCCCGTGGCAACCCCACGCTGGAAGCGGAAGTCACCCTCGAGGACGGTTCCTTCGGTCGCGCCGCCGTGCCCTCGGGCGCTTCGACCGGCACCAAGGAAGCAGTGGAGCTGCGCGACGGCGACAAGACCCGTTACCTGGGCAAGGGCGTGCGCAAGGCGGTCGAGAACGTCAACGGCACCATCGCCGCCTCGCTGAAGGGCCATGACGCCGCCGACCAGGAAGGCCTGGACCGCCGCCTGATCGACCTCGACGGCACCGAGAACAAGGGCCGCCTGGGCGCCAACGCGCTGCTGGGTGTTTCGCTCGCCGCCGCCCACGCCGTGGCCGCCTCGCGCAAGCAGGCGCTGTGGCAGTACCTGGCGACGATCACCGAATCGGACGTCTCGCTGCCGGTGCCGATGATGAACATCATCAATGGCGGCGCGCATGCCGACAACAACGTCGACTTCCAGGAATTCATGGTCCTGCCGGTCGGCTTCGGCTCGTTCTCCGAGGCGCTGCGCGCCGGTACCGAGATCTTCCACTCGCTGAAGTCGGTGCTGAAGGGCCACGGCCTGAGCACGGCGGTTGGCGACGAGGGCGGCTTCGCCCCGGACTTCCGCAGCAACGTCGAGGCCCTGGACACCATCCTGGAAGCCATCGGCAAGGCCGGCTACAAGGCCGGTGAGGATGTGCTGCTGGGCCTGGACGTGGCCTCCAGCGAGTTCTTCGAGAACGGCAAGTACAACCTGGTCGGCGAGAACAAGCGCCTGACCTCCGAGCAGTTCGTCGACTTCCTGGCCGACAGGGCCGCGCAGTACCCGATCATCTCGATCGAGGACGGCCTGGCCGAGGACGACTGGGCCGGCTGGAAGCTGCTGACCGACCGCATCGGCAAGAAGGTGCAGCTGGTGGGCGACGACCTGTTCGTCACCAACCCGAAGATCTTCAAGCAGGGCATCGAGTCGGGCACCGCCAACGCGATCCTGATCAAGGTCAACCAGATCGGCACCCTGACCGAGACGCTCGAGGCGATCGCGATGGCGCACCACGCCAACTACGCGGCCATCGTTTCGCACCGTTCGGGCGAGACCGAGGACACCACCATCGCCGACATCGCCGTGGCCACCACCGCCACCCAGATCAAGACCGGCTCGCTGTGCCGCAGCGATCGCGTGGCCAAGTACAACCAGCTGCTGCGCATCGAGGAAGCCCTCGGTGCGGGCGCGCGTTACGCCGGTCGTAACGCGTTCGTGTCGATCAAGCAGTAAGCCATGCGCAACTGGCGCTGGCTGCTGCTGGTGCTGGCGGTACTGCTGGCCTGGCTGCAGTACCGCTTCTGGTTTGGCCCCGGCAACTCCGGCGAGGTGCTCGTGCTGGAGGCGCAGGTGGCCAGGCAGAAGCACGACAACGAAGGGCTGCGCCAGCGCAATGAAGCACTGGCCGCCGAGGTGAAGGACCTCAAGGACGGCGAGGCGGCCGTCGAGGAACGCGCGCGCAGCGAACTGGGCATGATCAAGCCCGGCGAGAAGTTCTACCGCGTGGTCGAGGACGCCCCGCCTCCCGCACCCGCACCGACGCAGGCCCCCGGGCAGGCGCCGGCCGACGGCGCCACGCCGGGCGAGCAGCCCTGATGGGGGCCGTCTGGGCCGTGGTCCCGGCCGCCGGGCGGGGTGCCCGCTTCGGCGCGCCGATTCCCAAGCAGTACCTGCAGGCCGCCGGCCGGCCGCTGATCGCCTACACCCTCGACGCCCTGGCCGCCCACCCGGCGGTCGCCGGCGTGATGGTCGTGCTGTCGGCGAACGATCCGGACTGGCCGGGCTGGCGCGCCGTCGCCGGCAAGCCGATCCTCACCACCGAGGGCGGGGCGACCCGCGCCGCCTCGGTGCTGGCCGGATTGCAGGCGTTGCCGGAGTCGGTGCGCAGCGATGACTTCGTGCTGGTCCATGATGCCGCACGGCCGAACCTGGGCCCCGGCGACCTCGACCGCCTGCTGGAAATCGGCCGCAACGACCCGGTCGGCGCGATCCTCGCCGCTCCGGTGCGCGACACCCTCAAGCGTGCCGGCGACGATGGCGGCATCGACGGCACCGAGCCGCGCGAGCGCCTGTGGCGCGCGCTGACCCCGCAGCTGTTCCGTCGCCACCAGCTGGTGCGCGGGCTGGAAGCGGCCGCTGCGGCAGGGGTCGACGTCACCGATGAGGCGATGGCGATGGAGCGGCTGGGCGCGCGGCCGCTGCTGGTCGAAGGCGCCGAGGACAACTTCAAGATCACCACGCCGGCCGACCTGGCCCGCTTCGAATACGAACTTTCCCGGCGCGGCGCCTGAGCGCACGGCCGGCTGCAGGAAACCAAGACATGAGCGGTTTGAACTTCCGCATCGGCCAGGGCTATGACGTGCATGCCTTCGGCGAGGGCGACCACGTGATGCTGGGCGGCGTGCGCGTCCCCCATGGCCAGGGCGTGCTCGCCCACAGCGACGGCGACGTGATCCTGCACGCGCTGTGCGATGCCATGCTCGGCGCGCTGGCGCTGGGGGACATCGGCCAGCATTTCCCCCCTTCGGACGACCGCTGGAGGGGCGCCGACAGCAGTCGCTTCGTCGAGCACTGCAACCAGCTGCTGCGCGAGCGTGGCTGGCAGGTCGGCAATGCCGACGTCACCGTGGTCTGCGAGCGGCCGAAGGTCGGCCCGCATGCGCTGGCCATGCGCGAGCGCATCGCCGCGCTGCTCGGCATCGAACTGGACCGGGTCAGCGTCAAGGCCACGACCAGCGAGAAACTGGGCTTCACCGGCCGCGGCGAGGGCATCGCCGCGCAGGCCGTGGTGCTGCTGGTGGCGCCGTGAGCGTCCTGCCGCGCGCCTTCGGCGAGCCGGTGCTGCGCGCGCGCATGCGCTCGGTGCCGGAAGACTTCCAGGTCGACGAGATTCCCGCCTTCGAAGCCAGCGGCGAGGGCGAGCACCTGCTGCTGACGGTGCGCAAGCGCGGCCAGAACACCACGCATGTCGCCGGACGCCTGGCGCGCTGGGCCGGCGTGCCGGAAATGGGCGTCAGCTACGCGGGGCAGAAGGACCGCCATGCGGTCACCACGCAGCGCTTCAGCGTGCACCTGCCCAAGCGGGTCGCGCCGGACCTGGCGCTGCTGGATGACGAGGAAATGCAGGTCGTCGAATCGACCTGGCACAACCGCAAGCTGCAGCGCGGCGCCCTGGCCGGCAACCGCTTCGGCCTGCTGCTGCGTGGGGTCGAGGGCGTGCGCGCCGACATCGACGCGCGCCTGGCGCAGATCGCCGCGCGCGGGCTGCCGAACTGGTTCGGCGAGCAGCGTTTCGGTCGCGAGGGCGGCAACATCGGCGCGGCGTTGTCGATGTTCGCCGGTCGGCGGGTGCGCAAGGACCAGCGCTCGATGCTGCTGTCGGCGGCGCGCTCACAGTTGTTCAACCAGGTGCTGGCCGCGCGCGTGGCCCAGGGCAGCTGGGACGTGCCGCTGGAGGGCGAGGTGTGGATGCTCGACGGCTCGCGCAGCGTGTTCGGGCCCGAGCCGTGGAGCGACGCGCTGGCGCAGCGGCTGGCCGCGTTCGACATCCATCCCAGCGGGCCGTTGTGGGGCGCCGGCGAGCTGCGCAGCCAGGACGAGGCGATGGCCATCGAGCTGGCGGCCGTCGCGGACGAGACCTCTCTCGCGCTGCGCGCCGGCCTGGAGCAGGCGGGCCTGAAGCAGGAGCGCCGTGCGCTGCGCCTGCGGCCGGTGGACCTGCGCCACGAATGGCGCGCCGAGGACGAGCTGTGGCTGGGTTTCGAGCTGCCGCCGGGCTGTTACGCCACGGCCGTGCTGCAGGAGCTGGGCGAAGTCACCGGCTGAGGCCGGGTCGATGGGGCAGGGCGTGCGCCTAGCGCCGCGCCAGCAGCACCAGCAGCGCGCCGGTACCGCCCTGTGCCGGCGGCGCCGAATGGAACGCCAGCACGTCGTTGCGCTGGCGCAGCATCCGGTCGACCAGGTTCTTCAGCACCGGCGCGCCGCCGTCGGACTGCAGTCCCTTGCCGTGGATGATCCGCACGCAGCCGTATTCATGCGCATGCGCCTCCAGCAGGAACTGCCGCAGCAGCGTTTCGGCCTGGGCGGCGGTGGCGCCATGCAGGTCGAGTTCGTCCTGCACCGAGAACTGGCCGCGCCGCAGGCGCTGGAACAGGCGCGCCGGCAGCTGCTCGCGCCGGTAGCTGGCGGTGTCGCCGGCTTCCAGCGGGGCGTTGTCACGCAGCAGGCGGGCGAATTCACCCTGGGCCTCGGCTTCATCGCGTTCGGCCATCCGTGCGCGCGGCTTCGGCCGTGGCCGCTGCGGGGCGGCCGGCTGTGGCTGGCGGATCGGCTTGACCTCGCCGATCGCGGCGCGGAACAGCGCCGCGTCGTCGGCGTCTTCGTCTTCGGGGTGCGACATCGGTACAGCGTAGCCTGCGCGCGCCGTCGCGCAAATGGCGGTCGACAGCGGGCAGGCATGCGGATGCATCCGGTATCATGGGGACGCTTTCCGAGGAGTCCCATGCGCGTACTTGTTAGCAATGACGACGGTGTCGACGCCCCCGGCATCAGGATGCTCGCCGAACACCTGCGCGCGGCCGGCCATGAAGTCATGGTCGTCGCGCCGGACCGCGATCGTTCCGGTGCCAGCAATTCGCTGACGCTGGACCTGCCGATCCGCACCAAGCGCATCGACCACTACACCTGCAGCGTGGCCGGCACGCCGACCGACTGCGTCCACCTGGCCCTGACCGGCATGCTGGAATACGAGCCGGACATCGTCGTGTCCGGGATCAACAACGCCGCCAACCTGGGCGACGACGTGATCTATTCGGGCACGGTGTCGGCGGCGATGGAAGGGCGCGACCTCGGCCTGCCCGCGGTGGCGGTGTCGCTGGTGACCCGCAACCACGAGGCCCACCATTACGAGACCGCCGCGCGCGCGGCGGTGATGATCGTCTCGCAGCTGATCGCCGACCCGCTGCCGGCGGACACCATCCTCAACGTCAACGTCCCCGACCTGCCCTGGGACGAGGTGCGCGGTTTCGAAACCACGCGCCTGGGCAACCGCCATCGTTCCGAGTCCTGCCTGCCGCAGGTCGATCCGCGTGGCAACACGGTCTACTGGATCGGCCCGGCCGGCCCGGAACAGGACGCCGGCCCGGGCACCGATTTCCACGCCGTGCGCACCGGCCATATCTCGATCACGCCGATCCAGGTCGACCTGACCCGTTACCAGGCGCTGGAAAAGGTCGCCGGCTGGGTGGGCGGGCTGACCGCGGCCATGGACGACGGCGAGGGCGGGGCGGCATGACCCCCCGCCTGCGACTGCAGCCCGAGGCGGTAGGCATCGGGATGACTTCCCAGCGCGTGCGCGACCGCCTGGTCGACCGCCTGCGCGAATCCGGCATCCAGGACGAGCGCGTGCTCAATGCGGTGCGCACGGTGCCGCGGCACCTGTTCATCGACGAGGCACTGGCCTCGCGCGCCTATGAGGACACCGCGCTGCCGATCGGCCACGGCCAGACGATCTCCCAGCCGTGGGTGGTGGCGCGGATGACCGAGGCGGTGCTGAAGATCGAGCCGAAGAAGGTGCTTGAAGTCGGTACCGGCTCCGGCTACCAGGGCGCGATCCTCGCCGCGCTGGGGCTGGAAGTGCATACCGTCGAGCGCATCGGCGACCTGCTGCGGCAAGCGCGCAAGCGCTTCCGCCAGCTCGGCATGAACGTGCGCAGCAAGCATGACGATGGCCGCATCGGCTGGCCCGAGCACGGTCCCTACGATGCCATCGTGGTGACCGCCGCGGCGCCGGCGCTGGTGGACGCGCTGGTCGAACAGCTCGCCCCCGGTGGCCGCCTGGTGGCCCCGGTGGGCGGCCCGTCGGCGCAGTCGCTGGTGCAGGTCGACCGCGCCGCCGACGGCAGCGTGCAGCAGCAGGTTCTGGCGCCGGTCACGTTCGTGCCGCTGCTGTCGGGCATGCTGGACTGATTCCCAAGGACGAGACTTCATGAAGATATTCGGGCCGTTGTATGACCTGGCGATCCGCTGGTCGCGCCATCGCCGGGCCCCGGCCCTGTTGACCGGCTTGAGCTTCCTGGAAGGTTTCATCTTCCCGGTGCCGCCGGAGGTGATGCTGGCGCCGATGTCGCTGGCGCAGCCACGCCGCGCGTTGTGGTTCGCCACGCTGAGCCTGTTCGGTTCGCTGGGCGGTGCGCTGGTCGGTTACCTGCTTGGCCATTTCGCCTTCGCCGCGGCCCAGCCGCTGATCGAGTGGCTGGGCTGGAGCGCCAGGATCGACGAGCAGGTCGCGCACCTGCGCGAGGTGGTGGCGCAGTCACCCTGGCGGGCGTTCTGGTTGCTGGTGCTGGCCGGCTTCACGCCGATCCCGCTGAAGATCTTCACCTGGGCCTCGGGCGTGGTCGGCGTACCGTTCCTGCCGTTCCTGGCCAGCATGGCGGTCGGGCGGGGCAAGCGGGTGTACCTGGTCGCCGGTGCGATCCGCCTGGGCGGCGCGCGCGCCGAGGCGGCGTTGCATCGGTGGATCGAACCAGTAGGCTGGCTGGCCAGCCTGGTCCTCGTGGGCCTGGTCGGCTGGGTGATATGGAGAGCGAAATTCGGATGAGCACGAAGCGGATGGGGAAGGGAGCACGCCTGGCGCTGCTCGCGCTGGCGACGGCGGTGCTGTCGGCCTGCGGCACGGCCACGGTGGTGAAGAAGAACGGCGCCACGAGCAGCGGTTCGTCCGCGACGGTGCCCAAGACTTCGGTGGCGCGTCCCGGTGCCACGGTGACGGTGCGCCAGGGCGATACGCTGTATGCGATCGCGCGGCGGACCAACGTCAGCCCGCTGGACCTGGCCTCGTGGAACAACCTTTCCTCGCCCAACACCATCTATCCGGGCCAGCAGCTCAGGCTGTATCCGGCTGGCGCGGTGGCTTCGCGGCCGACCACCCCGGCCAGCGGCGGTACCAGCACGGGTGCGCGGCCGGCCACGACCCCGGCGCCGGTGGCGGCGAATCCGGTCAACAGCGGCTTCAGCTGGCGCTGGCCGGCCGATGGCGTGGTGGTAGGCAACTACGTGGCCGGCGAGGCGACCAAGCAGGGCGTGGATATCGCCGGCGCGAACGGGCAGGCGGTCAAGGCCGCGGCCGACGGCGTGGTGGTCTATTCCGGCAACGGCCTGGTCGGCTATGGCGAGCTGATCATCATCAAGCACAACGACCAATGGCTGTCGGCCTACGGCCACAACCGCAAGCGCCTGGTCAACGAGGGCCAGAACGTGAAGGCGGGCCAGCAGATCGCCGAGATGGGCCGCAGCGGCGCCACGCGCGACATGCTGCACTTCGAGATCCGCTACAACGGCAAGCCGGTAGACCCGCTGCTGTACCTGCCGAAGAAGTAAGCCGCGGCGCGGACCGACGACCGATCCCCGGGCCGGCGCGGCGCGCCGGTCGCGCCACGATCCAGTGGCTCGTGAACGGGAGGCAGTCACGGCCGAAGCCGCGCCTGCGCGGCACGATTACGGCGTAGGCGCTTCCAGGATCATCGCCAGCACGACCTTGCGGCCCTCGGCGGCGAGCACGTTGTAGGTGCGGGCGGCGGCGTCGTTGCTCATCGCCTCCAGGCCGATGCCGCGGGTCAGGCAGGCGGCCAGCACGGCCGGCTCCGGGAAGCCCTGGCGGGCGCCGGTGCCCAGCAGCACCAGTGCCGGCGACAGCGCCAGCACCGGCTCCATGTCGGACGGGGCCAGGCTGGCCAGGCTGGCCACGCCCCAGTCCTCGACCAGCCGGTCCGGCGCCAGCAGGAAGCTGCGCGCCAGGACCCGGTCGTTCACCTTGGCATGGCGGCCGTCGGCCGCCCGCAGGGCGAATTCATAATCGGGGCGATCCTCGGACAGCTGCATGCGTGCGTCAGCCGCGGGGCAGGACGATCTGCCGCTTTTCCTTGCTCGGGCGGTACAGGACGGCGACATGGCCGATCCGCTGCACCAGCGCGGCACCGGTCTGCGCGGTGATCTCGCCGATCATGGCGTCGCGGGTCTCGCGATCCTCGGCGGCGACCTTCACCTTGACCAGCTCGTGGCGTTCCAGCACCTCGTCCAGTTCCGCCAGGAACGCCGGCGTGACCCCCTTGCCTCCGGTCTGCAGCAGGGCCTTGAGGTCGTGGGCCTGGCCGCGCAGGAAGCGGGTCTGGGCGGAGGTGAGGGCGGTAGACATGCAGTTCGACGGGGAGCAAAGGGGGTTCAGGGTATCATGACCGACCCCCCAGCCCCCTCAGACCATGGCAACCCGCAGCAAGAGCAGCCAACGTTGGCTCAAGGAGCACTTCTCCGATCCGTTCGTGAAGAAGGCCCAGTCGGAAGGCATGCGCTCGCGGGCCGCCTACAAGCTCGAGGAGCTGCTGGCGCGCGACCGCCTGCTGCGCCCGGACATGGTCGTGGTCGACCTGGGCGCCGCCCCCGGCGGCTGGTCGCAGCAGGTCCGCAAGCAGATGGGCGATCGTGGCCGGGTGCTGGCACTGGACATCCTGGACATGCCGCCGCTGGCCGGGGTCGAGTTCCTTCATGGTGACTTCAGGGAAGAAGCCGTTCTATCTGAATTCGAAGCCATGCTGGGTGGGCAGCCGGTAGACCTTGTACTGTCGGATATGGCCCCCAATAAGAGCGGCATGGACGCGGTGGACCAGCCGCGGATGATGCATCTGGCCGAGCTGGCGATGGATTTCGCCGACAACCACCTGAAGACCGGTGGGGCGTTCCTGATCAAGCTGTTCCAGGGCGTTGGCTTCGATGACTACATCCGTGAACTCCGCCGTCGCTATGACAAGGTGTCCATCCGCAAGCCCGAGGCCTCGCGCAAGCGATCACCGGAGGTCTATGCGCTCGGACAGGGCAAGCGTGCCCAGATCAAGTAAGCTGCCGCCAGACAACCGCGTACCGTCGCAAGAGCCTAGAGAGGGACACCGGAGCCAATGAGGATGAACGACTTGACCAAGAATCTGCTGTTGTGGGTGGTCGTCGCCGTCGTGCTGATGGTGGTGTTCCAGAGCTTTTCGCCGCGCACCGCCGGTGGCGCAGGTGGCGAGGCGGTCACCTACACCCAGTTCCTGCAGGACATCGACAGCGGCCGGATCAAGTCGGTGGACTTCACCGATGACAGCTCGTACTCGGTGAACGCGATCCGCTTCAAGCGCACCGACGGCTCGGACGGCACGGTCTACGGCCCGCGCGACGAGAAGCTGGTCGACGTGCTGTACGCGAAGAAGGTCGAGATGACCCGCGACAAGCCCAGCACCGGGCCGAGCCCGTGGGCGCTGATCCTGAACTTCCTCCCGGTGATCCTGATCATCGGCTTCTGGTTGTTCATCATGCGCCAGATGCAGGGCGGCGGTGGCGGCGCCAAGGGCGCGATGAGCTTCGGCAAGTCGCGCGCCAAGCTGCAGGGCGAGGACCAGATCAAGATCACCTTCGCCGACGTCGCCGGCTGCGACGAGGCCAAGGAAGAGGTCGGCGAGCTGGTCGACTTCCTGCGCGACCCCTCCAAGTTCACCAAGCTCGGCGGCAAGATCCCGCGCGGCGTGCTGATGGTCGGCCCCCCGGGCACCGGCAAGACGCTGCTGGCCAAGGCGATCGCCGGCGAGGCCAAGGTGCCGTTCTTCTCGATCTCCGGCTCGGACTTCGTGGAGATGTTCGTCGGCGTCGGCGCCAGCCGCGTGCGCGACATGTTCGAGCAGGCCAAGAAGCACGCCCCGTGCATCATCTTCATCGACGAGATCGACGCGGTCGGCCGCCATCGCGGCGCCGGCCTGGGCGGCGGCCACGACGAGCGCGAGCAGACCCTGAACCAGCTGCTGGTCGAGATGGACGGTTTCGAGGGCGGCGAAGGCGTGATCGTGATCGCCGCGACCAACCGTCCCGACGTGCTCGACCCGGCGCTGCTGCGCCCGGGCCGCTTCGACCGCCAGGTGGTGGTCGGCCTGCCGGACGTGAAGGGCCGCGAACAGATCCTGCGCGTGCACATGCGCAAGCTGCCGCTGGCCGATGACGTCGAGCCGATGGTCATTGCCCGCGGTACCCCGGGTTTCTCCGGTGCCGACCTGGCCAACCTCGCCAACGAGGCGGCGCTGTTCGCCGCGCGCGAGAACGCCAAGGAAGTGCGCATGGACCACTTCGACCGCGCGCGCGACAAGATCCTGATGGGTGCCGAGCGCCGCTCGATGGCCATGAGCGAGGACGAGAAGACCCTGACCGCCTACCACGAGGCCGGCCACGCCATCGTCGGCCGCCTGGTGCCCGAGCACGATCCGGTCTACAAGGTCACCATCATTCCGCGCGGCCGCGCCCTGGGCGTGACGATGTACCTGCCGGAAGGCGACAAGTACTCGATGAACCGCGTGGCGATCGAATCGCAGCTGTGCTCGCTGTATGGCGGCCGCGTCGCCGAGGAGCTGATCTTCGGCGAGGACAAGGTCACCACCGGCGCCTCCAACGACATCGAGCGTGCCACCAAGATGGCCCGCAACATGGTCACCAAATGGGGCCTGTCCGACGAACTCGGTCCGGTCGCCTATGGCGAGGAGGAGGATGAGGTGTTCCTGGGTCGTTCGGTGACCCAGCACAAGAACGTCTCCGACGAGACCGCGCGCAAGATCGACGAGGTCGTGCGTTCGATCCTGGACAAGGCTTACGCCCGCACCAAGCAGATCCTGACCGAGAACCTCGACAAGCTGCATTCGATGTCGCAGCTGCTGCTGCAGTACGAGACCATCGACGCGCCGCAGATCGACGCCATCATGGAAGGCCGCGATCCGCCGCCGCCGGCCGGTTGGGGCAAGTCGGGCAAGGACGGCAACGACAAGAACCCGTCGCGCCCGCTGCCGCCGATCGCCGGTCCCGCCGAGCAGGTCTGAGGCCACTCGAAGGCATCAGGAGAACGCGCCTTCCGGGGCGCGTTTTTCTTTGCGCCGGTGCCGTCCCCGGGCGCCGGAGGCCCTGGCGGCCGGCCGCGCCGTAGGCATGGACGCGCACGCTGCGCGACAATGGCCGCCTGTTGCAAGGAGACCGCCGCATGCCATCGCCCACGCCTTCCGCTCCCGGTGACCGGAAGCCGCCTTCCACGATCCTCGAGGTCATCATCGGCACCTGCGTCGGCGCCACGGTGGGCCTGCTGGCGGACAACATCGTGCTCGGCACCGCCATCGGCATCGCGCTGGGCGTGCTGCTGATCGTGCTGAAGATCCGCCGCGAGGCGAGGAAGCCCTGATGTTCGACACCGCCGTCGTCCTGGACTGCAACGGCCGCGACCTGCGGCTGGACCGCCCGCGGGTCATGGGCATCGTCAACGTCACCCCGGATTCGTTTTCCGACGGCGGCGCCCACGACAGCGTCGAGGCGGCCGTCGCGCATGGCCTGCGGCTGCTGGAGGAGGGCGCCGACGTCCTGGACATCGGGGGCGAGTCGACCCGCCCGGGCGCCGATCCGGTCCCGCTGGAGGAAGAGCTGCATCGCGTGGTGCCGGTGATCGAGCAGCTGGCCGCGCGCACCGCCGTGCCGATCAGCATCGACACCTTCAAGCCGGAGGTCATGCGCGCGGCGGTCGCCGCCGGCGCGGGGATCATCAACGATATCCAGGGCCTGCGGGCGCCCGGGGCGCTGGAGGCAGCCGCCGACCTGCGCGTGCCGGTAGTGCTGATGCACATGCTGGGCGAGCCGCGCTCGATGCAGGAAAACCCGGTCTATGACGATGTCCTCGCCGAGGTCCATCGCTTCCTCGCCGAGCGCATCTTCGCCGCCGAGATGGCCGGCATCGAGAAGAAGCGGCTGATCCTCGATCCAGGCTTCGGTTTCGGCAAGACCACCGCGCACAACCTGCAGCTGCTGGCAGGGCTGGCGCGTTTCGGCGAATTCGGCCTGCCGGTGCTGGCCGGGTTGTCGCGCAAACGCACGATCGGCGAGCTGACCGGCCGCCAGGTTCCCGCCGAGCGCGCCGCCGGCTCCGTGGCCGCGCACCTGGTGGCCGCGCAGCGCGGCGCGCGGCTGCTGCGCGTGCATGATGTCGCCCAAACCGTCGATGCGCTGAAGGTCTGGGCGGCGATCGACGCAGTGCCTGCGCCGCGTCGCGATGCGGCGGCCGCCGCGCCGGCGATCCGCTGGCCGGACGAAGACTGATGCCGGCCGATCGCCGCCCGCTGGCGATCGCGCTGATGGGCCCGACCGCCAGCGGCAAGACCGCGCTGGCGATCGAGTGGGCCCGGCGGCTGGGCGGGGAGATCGTCAGCGTCGATTCGGCCCTGGTCTATCGCGGCCTGGACATCGGCGCGGCCAAGCCCGAGCCGGCGCTGCAGGCCGCCGTGCCGCACCATCTGCTCGACCTGCGCGATCCCTGGCAGGCGTACTCGGCCGCCGAGTTCGCCGCCGACGCCCGCGCCGCGATCGACGACATCCTGGGCCGCGGTCGCCTGCCGATCCTGGCCGGCGGCACCGGGCTGTATTTCCAGGCCTTGCTGGAGGGACTGGCCGAGATGCCGGCCGCCGACCCGGCCGTTCGCGCCCAGATCACCGCCGAGGCCGAGCGCGAAGGCTGGCCGGCACTGCACCGGCAGCTGCTGGCGATCGACCCGGTCGCCGGGGCGCGGATCCATGCCACCGACCCGCAGCGCATCCAGCGTGCGCTGGAGGTCTACCGGATCAGTGGCAGGACGATCAGCCACTGGCAATCGCGCCCGTCCGCCCCCAGATTGCCGGTACGGGTGCTCAAGCTGGTGCTGGCCCCAGCCGACCGCGGCGTGCTGCACGGGCGCATCGCCCGCCGTTTCGACGACATGCTGGCGCAGGGTTTCCTCGAGGAGGTCCGGCGACTGCGCGCGCTGCCGGCGATGCAGGCCGTGGCCGCGCCGCTGGACCTGCCGGCGGTGCGCGCTGTGGGCTATCGGCAGGCCTGGGAGTTCCTGGAGGGAACGACCGACGCGGCAAGCTTCCGCGAGCGCGCCATCCAGGCCACCCGGCAGCTGGCCAAGCGCCAGCTCACCTGGCTGCGCGGCGAGCTGGATGCGCGCTGGTTCGACCCGGGCAGCGACGGCGATCGCCTCGACGCGGCGCTGGCCGGCTTCCTGGCGGGGCGGGCGTCCAGCCCGGGGGGCGTGTAACATCTACCGACCGGGGGCCGGCAGGGGATGGCCGCGCACCGACGGGATCATAAGAACAATAACGAACGGAGAGTGTGCGATGTCCAAGGGGCAATCCTTGCAGGATCCTTTCCTGAACGCGCTGCGGCGCGAGCGGGTGCCGGTGTCGGTGTATCTGGTCAACGGCATCAAGTTGCAGGGGACCATCGAGTCCTTCGACCAGTTCGTGGTGCTGCTGCGTAATACCGTCAGCCAGATGGTCTACAAGCACGCCATTTCCACCGTGGTGCCGGCGCGCAACGTCCGCGTCGGGCCGGGCGGTGGCTACGTGCAGTCCAATGATGGCCAACAGGCGGATGATGAAGTCGAGTAATACCGGAGTAATGCGTGTTTGACCGCTCGAAGAAGGGCGAACACGCGCTGTTGATCCAGACCCACGCCGGTGGGCCTGCCGAAGAGGATGTGCTCGAGGAATTCGTGGACCTGGCCCGATCGGCCGGGGCCACCGTGGCCGCGACCCTGACCGCCAGGATCGACCGGCCCAGTCCCTCCACGCTGATCGGCAGCGGCAAGCTGGAAGAGGTCAAGGCCGCCGCCGATGCCACCGGCGCGGACCTGGTGCTGGTGAACCACTCGCTCTCGCCCGTGCAGGAGCGCAACCTGGAGCGCTACCTGCAGCGCCGGGTGATCGACCGCACCGGCCTGATCCTGGACATCTTCGCCCAGCGCGCCCACAGCCACGAAGGCAAGCTGCAGGTCGAGCTGGCGCAGCTGCGCCACCTGGCCACGCGGCTGGTGCGCGGCTGGACCCACCTGGAACGCCAGCGCGGTGGTTCGATCGGCCTGCGCGGCCCGGGTGAAACCCAGCTGGAAACCGACCGCCGCCTGCTGCAGAAGCGGGTGGAACAGCTGCAGAAGCGGCTGGAGAAAGTCGAGGTTCAGCGCACCCAGATGCGCCGCGCGCGCGTGCGCAGCGAACTGCCGCGCATCGCACTGGTGGGCTACACGAATGCGGGCAAGTCGACGCTGTTCAACGCGCTGACCGGCGCGGAGGCCTACGCGGCCGACCAGCTGTTCGCCACCCTCGATCCCACCGTGCGCCGCATCGCCCTGCCGGGCGGCAACGTGATCCTGGCCGACACCGTCGGCTTCGTGCGCGACCTGCCGCACGAGCTGGTCGCCGCGTTCCGTTCGACGCTGTCGGAGGCGCGCGAGGCCGACCTGCTGCTGCATGTGGTCGACGCCGCCGATCCACTGCGCGAAGACCGCATCCGCCAGGTCGACGAGGTCCTGCAGGCGGTCGGCGCCGGCGACCTGCCGCAGATGCTGGTGTTCAACAAGATCGACCGCATCGAGGGCGCCGAAGTGCGCCATGACGCGCAGGACGGCGTGCCCGACCAGGCGCGTCGCGAGCGGGTCTGGATCTCCGCGCGCGACGGCCGCGGCCTGGACCTGCTGCAGCGCGTGCTCGGACAGCGGCTGGGCCTGCAGCATGTCACCGGCACGCTGCGCCTGCCGCCATCGGCCGGACGCCTGCGTTCGCGGCTGCACGCACTGGAAGTGGTGCAGGACGAGCGCGCCGACGAGGAAGGCTGGCTGCTGGAGGTCGATATCCCGATCGCCGAGGCCGAGCGCCTGGCGGCGGGCCGCGACGGCGCGCCGATCCGCGCGCTGCTGCCGGTCGCGCCGGCGGAGGAGTGGTAGGCGGGGCGACAGGGCGGGCGGATTGGGCTAAAAAGACGGTCACCCCCCGAACAGATTGCCCATGAGCCCCACCGACCAGGAACTGCGGCAGCTCGCCGAACTGCTGGGAAGCCAATTGCTGGGCGCGCGCGAGCGCCTGGTCACCGCAGAGAGCTGTACCGGCGGCTGGATCGCCAAGGCGGTCACCGACGTGGCCGGCTCCTCGGCCTGGTTCGACTGCGGCATGGCCGCCTACAGCTATGAAGCCAAGCAAGCGCTGCTGGGCGTGCGCCCGCAGACGCTGGAAGTGCATGGCGCGGTGAGCCGCGAGACGGTCATCGAGATGGTCTCCGGCGCGCTGGTCAATTCCGGCGCGAGCATCGCCGTGGCGGTGACCGGCATCGCCGGCCCCGGTGGCGGCAGCGACGACAAGCCGGTCGGCACCGTGTGGATCGGTTGGAAGCGGCGTGGTGGCTATGCCAAGGCCGAGATCTTCCATTTCGAGGGCGATCGCGACAGCGTGCGGCGGCAGACCGTCGCCTCGGCGCTGCTCGGCCTGGGCGCGCTGCTGTGAGCGCGGCGCGCCGGCCGGCACGGATCGGGAGGGCGCGCTGATGTGGGAGGCACTGGGCACGGTGCGTGACCTGGGGCGGATGCAGGAGATCGCCTCGGTCCTGATCCGTTACGGTTTCGGCGACATGGTGCGGCGGGTCGGCATGGCCGAATGGCTGGAGCGTGCCGGCCGCCTGCTGCACTGGAACAACGCCGACGAGATGCTGCGCATGTCCGCCGCCACGCGCGTGCGGCGGGCGCTGGAAGACCTGGGGCCGACCTTCGTCAAGCTCGGCCAGGTAATGGCCACCCGCGTGGACCTGCTGCCGCCGGACTGGATCGCCGAGCTGAGCGAGCTGCAGAACGCGGTGCCGGCGCTGCCGTTCGAGCAGGTGCGGCCGCAGCTGGTCGCCGATCTCGGCGAGGATCCGGAAGAGGTATTCGCGCGACTGGACGAACAGCCGCTCGCGGCGGCGTCGCTGGCGCAGACCCATCGCGCCTGGCTGGCCGATGGGCGCCCGGTGGTGCTGAAGATCCGCCGGCCGGGCATCGGCGAGGTCATCGAGGCCGATCTGCGCCTGCTGGCGCGGCTGGCCGAGGTGGTCGAGGCGCAGCTGCCGGATCTGCGCCGCTACCATCCTTCCGACGTGGTGCGGCAGTTCACCGTCTCGTTGCGGCGGGAGCTGGATTTCGCCGCCGAATGCCGCCACGCGGAGAAGATCGCCGGCAATTTTGCCGGGCATCCGGAGATCCTGATTCCCGGCGTGCATTGGCAATGGACCTGCGCCTCGCTCAACGTGCAGGACTTCGTCGACGGCATCCCCGGGCGCGACCTGGCGGCGGTCGATGCGGCCGGGCTGGATCGCGCACAGCTGGCGCGGCGCGGGGCGGGCATCGTGCTGAAGATGGTGCTTGAAGACGGTTTCTTCCACGCCGATCCGCACCCGGGCAACATCTTCTACCTGCGCGATGGCCGCATCGGGGTGATCGATTTCGGCATGGTCGGGCGTCTGACCCAGGCGCGGCGGTTCCAGGTCGCGCGGCTGTTGCACGGGGCGGTCGAGCACGATGCCGAGGCGGTGACCGACGTGCTGTTGGCCTGGGCCGACGGCAGCGTGGAGGTGGACGAATCACGGCTGCAGAACGACATCGGGCTGTTCGTCGACCAGTACCGCGGGGTGCCGCTGAAGGAGCTGCGGATCGGCCAGATGCTGGCCGACATGACCGCGATCCTGCGCGACCACGCGTTGATGCTGCCGGCCGACCTGGCGCTGATGATCAAGGCCTTCCTGACCCTGGAGGGGATGGGGCGGCAGCTGGATCCGGACTTCGACATGGCGGGCGAGGCGCGGCCGTTCCTGCAGCGGGTGATGCTGCAGCGGTTCGGGCCGGCGCAGCTGTGGCAGCGTGGTCGGCGCGGGGTGGCGGAACTGTTGGAACTGGCCGGCGACCTGCCGCGCGACCTGCGCAGGCTGCTGCAGGCGGCGCGGCGCGGGCGCCTGCAGATCCGGGTGGAGACCCAGGCGCTGAAGGGCTTCGGCGACCAGGTGAACCGGGCGGCGAACCGGCTGACGATGGGCATCGTGACGGCGGCGCTGATCATCGGCTCGTCCATCGTGATGAACAGCGTGGGGGGCATCTCCAGCCGCTGGTTGCTGGCGATCGGGGTGACCGGTTTCGTCGGGGCGGCGTTGTGCGGGTTGTGGATCCTTTATGCGATCTGGCGGAGCCGGTAGGGAGTGTGGGGCTGGGATGGGTTGGGTTGGGATCGGGCGGCCGGGGGCCGCCCTTTCTGTCTGGCGCGGGCTGAGGGGGCGCTGGCCTGCGATGTGGGTCGGCTGAATCCATGTCGCCAACGGTCCCGGAAGGGGCCCGGCCCCGGCGGCCCGAAGCTGCGCCGGCGACGGATCGGAAAGCGGGTAGGGCAAAGGCGAGAGCGGGAGCAGGAAGATTGGTGGGGAGGGGTATTGCGTGGGCGGGTTGTTAGTAGTAATACTACTAACCATGGACCTGACCGATACCCAGCAAGCCATCCTGGCGATGATCGCCGAGCGCATCGAGCGCGAGGGCGTGCCGCCGTCGCAGACCGAGATCGCCCGGGCCTTCGGGTTCAAGGGCGTGCGGGCCGCGCAGTACCACCTGGAGGCGCTGGAGCAGGCCGGGGCGATCCGCCGGGTGCCTGGGCAGGCACGCGGCATCCGCCTGGTGGCGCCGGTGGCGGAGGCCGGGCACGCCGGGGTCGCCGCCAACGATGAGCCGGCGGCGCGGGCCGACGACGTGCTGCGCCTGCCGGTGCTGGGCCGGGTGGCGGCAGGCCTGCCGATTGGCGCGGACATCGGTTCGGAAGACTTCGTGGTGCTGGACCGGGTGTTCTTCTCGCCGGCGCCGGATTACCTGCTGAAGGTGCAGGGCGATTCGATGATCGACGAGGGCATCTTCGATGGCGACCTGATCGGCGTGCACCGCACGCGCGATGCGCGTTCCGGGCAGATCGTGGTGGCGCGGATCGACGAGGAGATCACGGTCAAGCTGCTGAAACTCGGCAAGGACCGCATCCGCCTGCTGCCGCGCAATCCGGACTATGCCCCCATCGAGGTGCTGCCGGACCAGGATTTCGCCATCGAGGGGCTGTACTGCGGCCTGCTGAGGCCCAATCGCTGAGTCCTGACCTCCAGGCCGTCGTTTTCCGACGGCCGGCCCAGGCCCGGGCTGCTGTTTCGGGCCACCCGATAAAAATAAATTGAACGCGACGCCGGCAGTCTCAGCCTGTGCGATACGCGAGCCTTACATTGAAGCCATGCCGAAATCACTGACGAGGACCACCCAGATGGACGAGAACAAGAAGCGCGCCCTTTCCGCAGCCCTGAGCCAGATCGAGAAGCAGTTCGGCAAGGGTTCGGTGATGCGCATGGGCGATCGCGTCGTCGAACCGATCGAAGCCATCCCGACCGGCTCGCTGATGCTGGACATCGCCCTGGGCATCGGTGGCCTGCCGAAGGGCCGCGTGGTCGAGATCTACGGGCCGGAGTCCTCGGGCAAGACCACCCTGACCCTGCAGGCCATCGCCGAATGCCAGAAGAAGGGCGGCACCGCGGCCTTCATCGACGCCGAGCACGCGCTGGACCCGATCTACGCCGCCAAGCTGGGCGTGAACGTCGACGACCTGCTGCTGTCGCAGCCGGACACCGGCGAGCAGGCGCTGGAAATCGCCGACATGCTGGTGCGCTCGGGCTCGGTGGACATCGTGGTCATCGACTCGGTCGCCGCGCTGACCCCCAAGGCCGAAATCGAAGGCGAGATGGGCGACCAGCTGCCGGGCCTGCAGGCCCGCCTGATGAGCCAGGCACTGCGCAAGCTGACCGGCAACATCAAGCGTTCCAACACCCTGGTGATCTTCATCAACCAGCTGCGCATGAAGATCGGCGTGATGATGCCGGGCCAGAGCCCGGAAACCACCACCGGTGGCAACGCGCTGAAGTTCTACGCCTCGGTACGCCTGGACATCCGCCGCATCGGTGCGATCAAGAAGGGCGACGAGATCATTGGCAACCAGACCAAGATCAAGGTCGTCAAGAACAAGCTGGCGCCTCCGTTCAAGCAGGTGATCACCGAGATCCTCTATGGCGAGGGCATCAGCCGCGAGGGCGAGCTGATCGACATGGGCGTGGAAGCCAAGCTCGTGGACAAGGCCGGCGCCTGGTACAGCTACGGTGACGAGCGCATCGGCCAGGGCAAGGACAACGCCCGTGGTTACCTGCGCGACAACCCCCAGGTGGCCGCCAAGCTCGAGGCCGAGCTGCGCGAGAAGTTCCAGCCGTCCGAGGCCGCGCGTGAAGAGGGCGACGGCGACGACGAGTGAGTTTTGATCTATCGCGGGGCGGCGGAGTCAGTGCCGCCGTTCCCGCGGTAGCTTTTATGCAGGCCAGGAGGGCGGGCGCCATGGAGGGCGCGTCGTGATTCCATCAGTGGAGCGGTCATGAACGACGAGGCGGAAGGTCGCCGCCGGGCCCGCCGGCCCAGGCCCGAGCCCACCCCGGTCCAGCGGGCGCTGGGCCTGCTGGTGCGTCGGGAGCATTCGCAGCGGGAGCTGGTCCGGAAACTGCGCGGCCGCGGGGTGGAACCTGAAGCTGCCGACGCGGCGGTGGCCCGCCTGGCCGGCGAGGGCTGGCAGGATGACACCCGTTTTGCCGAGTCGCTGGTGCGCAGTCGCGCGGGCAGCGGTTACGGTCCCCTGCATATCCGTGCCGAGCTGGGCACCCACGGCCTGGATCGCGAGGCGGTGGCTGCCGTCCTGGACGCCTACGAGGGCGACTGGCGCGAGAATGCCCGCGAGCTGGTCCGCCGTCGCTTCGGCGAGGCCGGCCCTCAGGACCTGGCCCAGCGGCGCAAGGCCGCCGACCTGCTGGCGCGCCGCGGCTTCGATGCCGACACCATCCGTGCCGCAAGCCGGTTCGATCCTGACGACTGAGCGCCCAAGGGCTGGTAACCTTGGTGGTTTAGGTTGTGCCGCCGCTCCGCGTGCCCCATATCGGGCAGACGGAACCCCGGTCCACCGCCGCCCGCCTGACTGCCAGCCCGATGAACGCACCCACCAAATTCACGACCTCCCAGATCCGCAGCGACTTCCTTGAATTCTTCAAGGGCAAGGGCCACACCATCGTGCCGTCCGCGCCGCTGGTTCCGGGCAACGACCCGACCCTGCTGTTCACCAATTCCGGCATGGTCCAGTTCAAGGACGTGTTCCTGGGTGCGGAGAAGCGCAGCTACGTGCGCGCGGCCGACGTCCAGCGCTGCCTGCGGGCCGGCGGCAAGCACAACGACCTCGATTCGGTCGGCTACACCGCACGCCATCACACCTTCTTCGAGATGCTGGGCAACTGGTCGTTCGGCGACTACTTCAAGAAGGACGCCATCGCCTGGGCCTGGGAGCTGTTGACCGAGGTCTTCAAGCTGCCGGCCGAGCGCCTGCTGGTCACCGTCTACCACACCGACGACGAGGCCTTCGCGCTGTGGCGCGACATGGTCGGCGTGCCGGAAGAGCGCATCGTGCGCATCGGCGACAACAAGGGCGCACCGTACGCCTCCGACAACTTCTGGCAGATGGCCGATACCGGCCCCTGCGGCCCGTGCACTGAGATCTTCTTCGACCACGGCGCGCACATCGCCGGTGGTCCCCCGGGCTCGCCGGACGAGGATGGCGACCGCTTCATCGAGATCTGGAACCTGGTGTTCATGCAGTTCGACCGCCAGCCTGACGGCACCCTGGTGCCGTTGCCGGCGCCGTGCGTGGACACCGGCATGGGCCTGGAGCGCCTGGCGGCGATCCTGCAGCATGTGCACAGCAACTACGAGATCGACCTGTTCCAGGCCCTGATCCGCAAGGCCTCCGAGCTGACCGGCACCGCGGACCTGGAGAACAAGTCGCTGCGCGTGATCGCAGACCATATCCGCGCCTGCTCGTTCCTGATCGTCGACGGCGTGCTGCCGTCCAACGAAGGCCGCGGCTACGTCCTGCGTCGCATCATCCGCCGCGCGCTGCGCCATGGCTGGATGCTGGGCGTGCGCCAGCCGTTCTTCCACAAGATGGTCGCCACGCTGTCCGAGCTGATGGGCGAGGCCTACCCGGAACTGCCGGCCGCGCGCGATACCGTCGAGCGTGCGCTGAAGGCCGAGGAAGAGCGCTTCGCCGAGACCCTGGACGCCGGCATGAAGATCTTCGACGAGATCGCCTCGCGCTCGGGCATCACCATCGCCGGCGCCGATGCGTTCCGGCTGTACGACACCTACGGTTTCCCGGTCGACCTGACCGCCGACATCGCGCGCGAGCGCGGTCTGGAAGTGGACATGGCAGGCTTCGAGGCGGCCATGGAGCAACAGCGCGAGACCGCGCGCGCGGCCGGCAAGTTCGGTGGCGGCACCGCGCTGCCGGCCGAGCTGGTCGCCCAGCTCAGCCCGACCCGTTTCCTGGGGTACGACGAACTGCAGGCCGAGGGCCTGAAGGTCGTGGCGCTGCTCAAGGACGGTCGGCCGGTCGAGGCGGTCGCCGCCGGCGACGACGCCATCGTGCTGACCGACGCGACCCCGTTCTACGCCGAGTCCGGCGGCCAGGTCGGCGATACCGGCCGGCTCACCGCCACCGGCGTCGATTTCCAGGTCCAGGACACCCACAAGTTCGCCGGCCAGTTCCACGGCCACGTCGGTCGCCTGGTGTCCGGCGCACTGCGCGTGGGCGACGTGCTGTCGGCCAGCGTCGATGCCGCCCGTCGCGGCGCGATCATCCTGAATCATTCGGCCACCCACCTGCTGCACGCCGCGCTGCGCGAGGTGCTGGGCACCCACGTGCAGCAGAAGGGCTCGCTGGTCGCGCCCGACCGCCTGCGTTTCGACTTCTCGCACTTCCAGCCGATGACGGCCGAGGAGCTGGCGGTCATCGAGCGCAAGGTCAATGCGCAGGTGCGCGCCAACAACGCCGCCGAAGTGCACCACATGGGCATGCAGGAAGCGCTGGACTTCGGTGCCATGGCGCTGTTCGGCGAGAAGTACGGCGAGAACGTGCGCGTGCTCAAGATGGGCGGTTACTCGACCGAGTTGTGCGGCGGCACCCACGTCGCCCGTACCGGTGACATCGGCCTGTTCAAGATCACCAGCGAAGGCGGCGTGTCCGCAGGCGTGCGCCGCATCGAGGCGGTGACCGGGCAGGGCGCGCTGGACTACGTGAGCGACGAAGAGCGCCGCCTGCACGAGGCCGCCGACCTGGTCGGCGCCAGCGCGCAGGACGTGGTCGACAAGATCCGCCAGCTCGGCGATCGCCAGAAGCGACTCGAACGCGAACTGGAAAGCCTCAAGGCCAAGCTGGCTTCCGGTGCCACCGCCGACCTCGGCAGCGCCGCGGTCGAGGTGGCCGGCATCAAGGTGCTGGCCGCGCGCCTGGACGGTTTCGACGCCAAGGCGCTGCGCGATGCGATGGATCGCCTCAAGCAGCAGCTCGGCGATGCGGTGATCATCCTGGCCGGCGTGCAGGACGGCAAGGTCGCACTCGTGGCCGGCGTGAATGGTGCTGCAATGGGCAGGGTCAAGGCGGGGGAACTCCTCGCCCATGTCGCCGGTCAGATCGGTGGCAAGGGCGGTGGCCGCCCGGATCTCGCCCAGGGTGGTGGCGAGGACGGGCCCGCCCTTGCGCCCGCGCTGCAGGGGGTCCCGGCCTGGGTCAATCCTCACTTGTCCTGAACGCAGCGCCCGCGAACCTTGATGGGGGGACAGGGCATCGTTAACATTCCTTTCCTTATTCCCTTTTTCCGCGACGTTCCCTGACATAGGGGCACCGCGCTGACGGGAAAGCCGTCAGCCCCTGGAGATTCTCAACATGTTGATCCTCACTCGCCGCGTCGGCGAAACCCTGATGATCGGTGACTCGGTCACCGTCACGGTGCTGGGCGTGAAGGGCAATCAGGTCCGTATCGGCATCACGGCGCCGAAGGATGTGGCCGTGCATCGCGAAGAAATCTACCAGCGCATCCAGCGCGGCGACGAGCCGGTCGCCTCGGGTGCTGGTGGCAACGACGATTCGGCGGAATAAAGGGTTTACGTTGACCCCCTGTTCCCGGTATTCTTCGCGGCCTGCCGCTGAAGTGATCCAGCGGACAGGAAGTAAAGACCCGGAGTGATGCCCGAGAGGCCGAAGGGGTTCCCCTGCTAAGGGAATATAGGGTCAAAAGCTCTATCGAGGGTTCGAATCCCTCTCACTCCGCCAGTTTCAAGAAAGCCGCTTTCGAGCGGCTTTTTTGTTTTCCGTGCTTCCGGGAGGCGCGGGTTGGCCACCGGCCAGCGTATCGGGCGCCGACAAAAAAGCCGCCCTGCGGCGGCTCTCCTGCAATGCGGCGGCGCGTGCGGCGCGCCACCCGGCCATCAGCCTTCGGCTTCCTCGGAATCGTCGTCTTCCTGCAGCTCGCCATTGGCGGCAATCGTGGTCACGCTCTCGTCTTCGGACGGGTCGCGCAGCAGGGTGAAGAAGTTCTCCGAGTGGTGGACCTTCAGCTCGGGCGCACCCTCGTAGCCGTAATAGGCCCACATGGCGTGGAAGCGCTTGTACACGTCGGCCCAGACCTGGTTGTCGAGTTCCTCGACCTTGTACCAGGCATACAGCTCGTCCCACGAGCAGGTGGCGGCGCCGTACTGGACGACGCGATCGATCAGGCTGGAGAGGGCGACATCGTGATGCGGAAGCATGGCCGTTCCTTGTTGAAGAGAACGGCATGGAAGCAATCCGGCGGCGCGAAGTAAAGCCTTGACGCGCAGCGCGGATCGCCATCCGGCCGCAGGCACGCCAGGCCGCCCCGGAGGGCAGCCCGGCGGTGGCTTACTGCCAGCCCTGCAACGGCAGGTCGAACAGCAGGAACTCGGCATCGCGGGCATTGCCGAACACCAGCAGCGACTCGTCGCTGACCTGCACCGCGTCGCCAGCCGACAGGGCCACGCCATTGACCTCGACCTCGCCGCGGGCCACCTGCACGTAGGCGCCACGCCCGGCCGCCAGGGCGTGCTCCACCCGGTCATCGCCGTCGAGGATCGAGGCGTACACGCGCGCGTCCTGGTGGACCTTCAGCGAGCCATCGGCCGCATCCGGCGAGACGATCAGGCGCAGGCGGCCGCGCTTGTCGGCGGTGGCGAAGTTGCGCTCCTCGTAGCTCGGCTCGATGCCGTTGCGCTCCGGGAACAACCAGATCTGCAGGAAGTGCACCGCCTCGCTGGGCGAGCCGTTGAACTCGCTGTGGGTCACGCCGCTGCCGGCGCTCATGCGCTGGACGTCGCCGTAATGCAGCACCGAGCCGGTCCCCATGCTGTCCTTGTGCTCCAGCGCCCCGTCCAGCACGTAGGAGATGATCTCCATGTCGCGGTGGCCGTGGGTGCCGAAGCCCTCGCCCGGCTTCACCCGGTCTTCGTTGATCACCCGCAGCGGGCCGAAGCCCATGTGGCGCGGGTCGTGGTAATTGGCGAAGGAGAAGGTGTGGCGCGAGGACAGCCAGCCGTGTTCGGCGCGGCCCCGGGCATCGCTCTTGCGGATCTGCAGCATGGTGGTTTCTCCTTGATGTTCGATGATGTCGATCGGAGGCGTTTCCTCCTTGGCCGCTAGTCTGTGCGCTTCATCTGGAAAGAAAAAGCGAGTAGATTCGAGCGCCATCATCGATGGATTCGAACATGAAGCTGAGCCTGGAAGCCCTGCAGATCCTCGATGCGATCGACCGCCGCGGCTCCTTCGCCGGCGCCGCCAAGGTCCTGCACAAGGTGCCTTCGACGATCTCCTACACGGTCTCCAAGCTGGAGGAGGACCTGGGCGTGCAGCTGTTCGAGCGCGCCGGTCCCAAGGCCACCCCCACCGATGCCGGCCGCGAGCTGCTCAAGGAGGGGCGCCACCTGCTGCGGGCGGCCCAGGAGCTGGAAGTGCGGGTGCGCCGGGTGGCCTCGGGCTGGGAATCGGAATTCGCCCTCGGGCTGGACTCGCTGTTCCCGGCATCGCTGCTGGCGGCGGACATCGCCGCGTTCTACGACGATGCCGACAGCACCCGCCTGCGGCTGGTCAGCGAATCGCTGTCGGGCACCTGGGAGGCGCTGCTGGATCGCCGCGCCGACCTGCTGGTCGCGGCCGGCGAGGGCCCCAGTGGCGGCGGCTACGTGGTCGAGGCGCTGGGGATCGTGCGCTTCGTGTTCGCGGTGGCTCCGTCGCACCCGCTGGCCGGGCGCCGCCGCGTCGATGCCGCCGAGCTGGCCCTGCATCGTGCGGTGGCGGTGGCCGACTCGGCGCGGCGGCTGTTGCCGCGCACGGTGGGCCTGCAGTCGGCGCAGGACGTGCTGAGCGTGCCCGACATGCAGGGCAAGTACGCGCTGCAGCGGGCCGGCCTGGGCTGCGGCTTCCTGCCCGAACCCTGCGCCCGTGCGGCGATCGCCAGCGGCGCGCTGGTCGCGGTCGATGTCGAGGAGCCCAAGCCCGACGAAACCTTCTTCCTGGCCTGGCGCACCGGCGAACAGGGTGAGGCGCTGGCCTGGTGGCAACGCCGCCTGCGCGCGCCCGGCGTGCTGGACGACTGGCTGCTGCGGCTGGCCGGAACGGACTATTCCGCCGCGCCGGCTGGGCTGGCGCGATAATGCCCCCACGCTGCGGTACCCCTTCCTGGAATTGTCCATGCACGCCCTGGTAGAGCAGTTCGGTCTGGCACTGGTATTCGTCAACGTGCTGGCGCTGTCGCTCGGCCTGCCGGTGCCGGCGATGCCGACGCTGGTGCTGGTCGGCGCCGGCTACACGCTGCAGGGAGGTCCCTGGGCCTGGGCGGGCTTGGCCGTGGCCTGGCTGCTGTCGGTGCTGGCCAGCCTGCTCGGCGATACCGCGTGGTTCCTCGCCGGTCGCCGCTACGGCACCCGCACGCTGCAGTCGTTGTGCCGGCTCTCGCTCTCGCGCGATACCTGCATGAAGAAGACCGAGCGCTTCTACGGCCGGTTGGGCATTCGCGTGCTGGCGTTCGCCAAGTTCGTGCCGGGGCTGTCGCTGGTATCGGTGCCACTGGCCGGCGCCATGCAGGTGCGGATGCGTCCGTTCCTGGGCTATGACGCACTGGGCGCGGCGCTGTGGGCCGCGGTCGGCCTGGGCCTGGGCGTGGTGTCCGCCGGGCAGGTCGAGCACGTGCTGATGCTGCTGGCGAGCCTGGGGACGCGGGCGTTCGGCGTAGTCGGCATCGCGCTGGCGCTGTACGTGGCGTGGCGCTGGTGGCGTCGGCATCAACTGCTGCGTTCGCTCGAAGCGGCGCGGATCAGCGTCGACGAGCTGTACGCATTGATGCAGGACCCGCAGCGTGCGCCGACGGTGCTGGACATCCGCGCGCCGGGTTATCGCGAGCTGGAACCCTTCACGATTCCAGGCGCGCAGTTCGCCGATGAGCGGCAGCTCGATGAGATCTTCGCCAACGTGCCGCGCGAGCGTGGCGTGGTGATCTTCTGCGCGTGCCCGAACGAAGTGTCGGCGGCGTGGCTGGCGGCGCGCCTGCGCGAGCATCGCTATCAGGACGTGCGTCCGTTGCTCGGTGGCCTCGATGCATGGCGGGCGGCGGGTTACGCCACGCATGCGCTGTCGTCGACGCAGGGAAGTGACGAGGGAGTGCCGCCGCCGGCGTTGATGGCCTGAGGTTGCAGGGCGCGCGCAGGTGTTCGCGGGGACTTGGCCGTGACGTGCTGCAGGCGTCTGGTTCGCTGCTTCGCCTGTGATTGCGCCATGGGAGTGGCTTGAGCTGCGATGGCCGGCCCGCGCGATGCGAAGGACCTCCCCGCATCGCGGAATCAAAAGCAAAAAAAAAGCCGACAAGGTAGACTTGTCGGCTTTCTTGACGAGTGGCGCGCCCGGAGAGATTCGAACTCCCGACCGCCTGGTTCGTAGCCAGGTACTCTATCCAACTGAGCTACGGGCGCGTCGTCAGGAGGAGAATTATGCGGGAGTATGCGGAGGACGTCAACGGTCCGTAACAAAAAATTTTCATGAAATTGATCCGGCCAGCCGCAGTGCGGTTTCCGCCGGGGTTTTCATCCATGAAAAATGGTCGTCGCCGTGGCCCGGGGCGGTGGCGGGCAGCACCTGCAGCGTGCAGCGGCCGGCGAGCTTCGCGGTCAACGCCTGCATCGAGCCAAGCGGCGCCATCCAGTCGCGCGGCATGACGATGCCCTGCACCGGTACCCGCAATGCGGCCATGCCCGCTTCCAGATCCACGTCCCAGCCGCGTGCGGCGTAGTGGTTGCTCAATCCCACCCGTGCCCAGTCGGCGATCAGGCTGCGCGCTTCATTGCCACCGAAGCCGACACGTCGCCCGGGGAGGGTGCCGTTGCGACGCGCCAGCCATGGCAGGAAGCGGTAGACCAGGGCCAGTGCATAACGCAACGGCGCCGGGAAGCTGCGCCACCATGGCGTGCCGCTGGCGACCAGCCACAGGCCCGCGAAGCTGTCCGGTTGCTGTCCCGCGTGGCAGCAAGCCAGCTGCCCGCCGAGGCTGTGGCCGCCAAGCAGCAGCGGGACGCCCGGCAGGGCAGCCTGCAGCGCGGCCTGGCTGGCGGGCAGGTCGAGCGCGAGGATCTGGCGGTATCCCCAGTCGATCGCAGGCGAGGCGCGCAGGTTGCTGCTGCCGTTGCCGCGCCACTCGTGCAGCAGCACCGCGATGCCATGCGTGGCCAGCGCATCGGCGAAGGGTTCGTAATGGCGCGCGGCCACGCCCAGTGCCGGCAGCCACAACAGGGCGGCGCGTGGTTGCGCCGGCAGGCGGCCGATCAATCGCCACTGGTGGCCATCTTCGGCGCGGGCGTCGAGCTCCGCGGCGCGGATCGTCATGCGTGGCGCGCCGCGCCGAAGTGGTCGAGCACCAGCACGTCGCCGCGACCGGGGCGATAGCCGTCCTGCAGGGCGCGCGCGACATAGTCGATCGCCGCTTCGCAGGCATTGCCCAGCGACAGCCCGTTGCACAGCTGCGCGGTGATCGCCGAGGCCAGCGTGCAGCCGGTGCCGTGCGCGTCCACCGGTAGCCGCGCGTGGCGGTACTCGTGGCGCGAGACGCCGTCGTCGAAGCGGTCGATGACGCGCGCGCCTTCGTGCAGGTGGCCGCCCTTGAGCAGCACCGCGGTGGCGCCGAGTTCGAGCAGTTCGCTGCAGGCGCGGTCGGCCGCCGCGGCGTCGGTGATCGGATGGCCGAGCAGCAGCTCGGCTTCGGGGATGTTCGGCGTGAGCAGCGTCGCCAATGGCAGCAGGCGGCGGCGCAGCGCGTCGAGCGCATCATCCGCCAGCAGCTTGGCGCCGCTGGTGGCGACCATCACCGGGTCGAGCACGATGAAGGGCGGGCGATGGCGCTCCAGCGCCTCGGCGACCAGCTCGATCACCTCGGCGTTGGCGAGCATGCCGAGCTTCACCGCCTGGATCTCGAAGTCGTCGAAGCAGGCGTCGATCTGTGCACGCAGGAAATCCAGCGGCGGGACGTGCACGGCGGTGACGCCGCGGGTGTGCTGGGCGGTCAGGGCGGCGATCGCCGACAGGCCATGCACGCGATGCGCGGCGAAGGCTTTCAGGTCGGCCTGGATGCCGGCGCCACCGCCGGAATCGGAACCGGCGATGGTCAGGGCGGAAAGGGTCTGGTTGCTCATGGTGGAATTGTGCACGCGTCCACGCCGCGCTGCATCGCGGGCCCGCCGGGCCGGTTCAGTCGAGCCGGGTCGCGCGGCGTGCCAGCGTCCACTGGCGCCAGGCGATGTAACCGGCGCCGGCGACGCCGGTGATCAGCGCGGGCACGTACAGCGCGCGATAGCCGAGCAGGTCGAACAGGCGGGCGCCGAGGATGCTGCCGGCGAGGAAGCCGCTGATGATCAGCCCGCACAGCCACATGCGCCGGGTCTGCAGCGGCAGGCCGCGCAGCAGGTGGCCCAGGCCGATGCCCAGGTCGGTGAACATGCCGGTCAGGTGGGTGGTGCGTACCGCCGCGCCGCTGTAGGTGGTGGCCAGCGCGTTCTGCAGGCCGCAGGCCATGGCCATCAGCCAGGTCGCCCAGGCCAGGTGCCGCTCGAACAGCTGCGCGGCGACCAGCAGCAGGGCCGACTCCAGCAGCAGCGCGACGCCGTAGCGGCGGCCGAGCTGCAGGTAGCTGTCCTGGATCAGCAGGCCGCTGAGCATTGCGCCGGCGCTGAAGGCGATCAGCAGCCCCCACAGGAACACCACCTGGTGCCAGTCGCCGTGCGCCAGCGCGGCGCCGAGCAGGCTGGTGGTGCCGGTGGCATGGCTGACCACCTGGTGGGTGAAGCCGAGCCAGCCGACCACGTTGATCATGCCGGCGGCCGCCGACAAGGTGATTGCGCCGATCCACACCCATCGCGGCAATGCCTTCATGCGGTCCTTCGCCCGGTCCCTTGCGGCGTATGCCTGCTGCCCATCAACCCTGGCCGTTGGTCTCCACCTGGGAGAACTGACCGGTTTCCGGGTCGAACACCGCGCCCCAGAACGCCGCGCCGCCGTCGCAGACGCGGATGGCGGTGCGCGCCGGATCCAGGTCGCTGTCGTCGGGCAGGGTGAAGGCGTTGACGTAGATCAGCCGGCGACCGCCGACGACGATGCCGACGTACTGGCGATCCGAGTCGCCGGGCGCGGAGATCCGTGGTGCCAGCTGCGACAGCCGGGCCTCCAGGTCGTCGACCTGCTGCCGACTCGGTGCCCAGTAGTCGGTGATCTCGCCGGGACGCCGGCCGGGGCTGTCGCGCGAGCAGGTATCGAGCACCTGCGCGGCGACGACCGGCCGGGTGATGACCCAGGACTGCCCGGCCTTGAGCGTGGTGGGCACGGTCGTGCCGGGCTGGCCGCCAGTGGTGGCGCAGCCGCCGAGCACGAACAGCAGCACAAGCAGGCAGGGCGATTTCACAGGACCTCCGAGGCGTAGTCCGCCAGGCGCGAGCGTTCGCCGCGGCGCAGGGTGACGTGCGCGCTGTGCGGCCAGTTCTTGAAGCGGTCCACCGCGTAGGTCAGGCCCGAGGTGGTTTCGGTCAGGTACGGCGTGTCGATCTGCTCGACGTTGCCCAGGCAGACGATCTTGGTGCCGGGGCCGGCACGGGTGATCAGCGTCTTCATCTGCTTGGGGGTGAGGTTCTGCGCCTCGTCCAGGATCAGGTAGCGCGACAGGAAGGTGCGCCCGCGCATGAAGTTCATCGAGCGGATCTTGATCCGGCTGGCGAGCAGGTCATTGGTTGCCGCGCGGCCCCAGGCGCCGCCTTCCTGGTTGTGGGTGAGCACTTCCAGGTTGTCGGTGAGCGCGCCCATCCACGGCGTCATCTTCTCCTCCTCGGTGCCGGGCAGGAAGCCGATGTCCTCGCCGACGCTGACCGTGGCGCGGGTCATGATGATCTCGCGGTAGCGCTGCTGGTCCATGG